>Ga0307507_10000675_pt1 | contig 74330 bp, 31 predicted proteins | sample 7_EM_MG_FD_207223 | JGI IMG/M metagenome (GOLD analysis project Ga0307507, IMG submission 207223) | Populus trichocarpa ectomycorrhiza microbial communities from riparian zone in the Pacific Northwest, United States - 7_EM | ecosystem: Host-associated > Plants > Roots > Unclassified | place... | reverse complement strand
TTTATATAGACCTTAAAGAAACAGCTAAACTAGTATAAGAATAAATAAAAAGGTACTATAATGCTAAGAGATCTAAGGGACCAGATCTTAAGGAGGGGGATAAAGTGTAGCTACTATACAAAAATTTTAAGAGTTAATAACTAAGTAAGAAATTGGACCACGTTAGACTAGGACCTTTTAAAGTTAAGCAAAGAATTTTATTAGTTATATATAAGTTAAACCTACTAGCCAAAATAAAAATCTACCCTATATAGTATATTGTAATGCTAGAGCTAGTATACGGGAATGTTAAGCCACTAGTCTATAAGGCAGACACGTATAGAGGACAGAAAGAAGATAAATAGTAAGTTTTAAAGATTATTAGTTATAAGGAGGTGGATAACAAAACATAGTATAAAGTAAAGTGGATAGGCTATAGTAAGACTACTTAGAAACCACTAAGCAACCTAAGAAACGCTATAGGAAAGGTATAGGAGTATTAAAAGAAAGCAGGTTAGGCAGTATTAATAAAGAAAAATCGCCAAAGAATGAGTCGCCTAAGAGGGACCTAAGAGGAGCAATTGCTGAGCTACTTAGAGTTATTTCCCTTATAAGAGGAGAGCCAGTTCTTTTATTACCCAGCTTAGATAAACCCTATTAAATAAGTTTCCACTCCTTAGAACAAACCTTTTTATATACTTTCTTAAGACGAAGCAAGCGCGTAGAAGCAGACAAGTAGGCCTTATAAGCCACACAAGTACGCTAAAGCTCCGCAAGGGAGAAAGCTAGCTTATTATTAAGCTTCGCAGTAGCAGATTAAACACGAGACCTTATAATAAGTTACTTAGGGAACTTAAAGGCTATTAAGAGTTATGGGACGCGCATATTTAGCGTTAAAAATAGAACGAACGTCGCAACGCAAGTAAACGTTTGCTTTAGTGCACTCCGAACAAGAGAATAGTTATTAGGATAAAGGACTTGCCAGTATAACACAGACCAACCCCTCTTTCGCACAACGAGAACACGGAGACGGCATTATTTTACTAAGTAATAGTATGGCAGCCATAGTGCGAGCACATTAAGACGTAGAAAAAGAAAAAGATACTTTAAGTATTATAAGTAAGGATATTAACCAAGTTAATTAAAAGGATATTACACCTCTAGTAGACAACTTGGAGATATTAGAAATCTTTAAGGACAAAGATAAAGAGAAGGGAGATAGTATTACGGATAGCTTAAGTACAATATTATAACTACTTAGAGAGGAGTTGGCAGAAGCTAGTTGGTTAATATAGGCACGGTCTAGGATAGATCTGGTGGAACCATATAACGAGGAATAGTAGCTAAGGTTACGTGATATAATCTGTATAATTTATATAATCTGTATAATCTGTGTAGAGCAAACAGAGTAGACAGAGCAGATAGAGCGAAGGGATTTCTTAGGAGTATAATTGTGTATTTAAAGGACTACAGTCCCTACCCAGATAGTTCTCTCTTCGTAGTGAATCTTAGAATACAATTAGAGTTAATCTGTTGGGCAACTACTCCACCAGTTATTATTACGTTGTTAATTTGTCGTACCTATATACCCAGCCTAATAATAGAACCCACCGTAGTTCCTGCTACAAGGTTCCGTTACAACTAGTATAAGGGATATAAATTCGTAGCTAGTTACGGTGGGTTAGTTACAAGAAATGGTTAATTAATTAATAGATAATAATTAAATACTTAAAGAAAGAATTAATGGAATTAGAGTAGCTAAGGTTAAGCTACCCTTAATTAAACGATTCTTAGGAGAGAAGTTGAAACTTAAAGGGTTTCTTATGTAAATGCACTTCAAGGTTATACAGGAAGGAGTAAAGCTGGCTATACTAGTGGACCAAGTAGTGTATATAGGATTGTTCTTAATAGGAAGAGCACTTAAGTGGTTTAAACCTTACCTTATTAAAATCCAGATAAATAGAATAATAACTACTAACTAAGAAGTATGGTTTATGTTTACTAGTTGGAATAGGTTTGTAGAAAGACTAATATAAATGTTTAGAGACCTAGAAGCAACCACCACAGTAAAAAGAAAACTTTAGAACCTAGTATAACGCAGTTCAGCAATTAAGTATATAACGCAGTTTTAGATACTTATAACGTAAGTTAAGTAGAATAATAGGGCACTAATAGCATAGTATAAATAGGGACTTAAGGCTAAAGTCTAGGACGCGATTATCCTAATAGAAGATGCGGAGACTCTAAGAAACTTAATAGATTAATTAATAAAGATTAATAATAAAATCTATTAAAGGGAATAAGCTAAGAAAGGGCAAGATAGAGTTTTATAGTTATATAAGGCGTAGAGTACACATTAATAGATATAGAGTTAAAAACTATAGAATAGTGGGCCAGAGCTAATGGACTTAAGTGGTACTAAAGAATCTAGAAGATAGAGTAAGAAACTATAGAAATCCAGAGGTTAAGGATTAAGTAATTATAGGACTAAGGAGCAAAGGCTAAACTAGGAATCTTAGCAGCAGAAGATGTTTAGGCGGACTCTATAATAAAAAGAGTGGTTTAAAAAAGGAGCTTATATAAATTGTAGAAAATAGGGTTATTTTACTAGAGACTATAAAAGTGGTTAGAGTAACCACGCGGTAAAGGGTACTAGGTTGTTAGAGTATAATAACGCAGATATAGGGATGTTGCGCAGGACTAAGGAGTGTTTGATTAAATACTTTGCGTTTTATTATAATAATATATACCAAATTTATAAGGACGCTAAGTATGGCGTAAGCTATTAGCTATAAGAGCCAGAGTTAAAAGGACTTAAGGGAACTAAAGAGTTAGATAAAGAATAGGATTAACTCTATAAGCTAGATTAAGATATTATAGTAATATACGGATAAAGATTAGCAACAATAATAATAGAGTTGGAGTACTTATTAATTAGCAGCAATAAGAAAATAAAAGGGACTAACTAGGAGTACCTAAACCTTAAAAACGTAATAAAAGTAGAGACTAAGACCACTATAGAACGCGGTTTAGTAGCGGGTATTATAACGCCACTGGATATAGAATCTATCGCTTTATAAGACGGAAGGAGTAATATTTAAAGATAATTAAGCAAGCAGGTGACTGCTAGTGCTAGCTTACTACTTAATAAAGGCAAAAGGCTAAAGGCTTAAGACTCTTAAGACGAAATATAAGATGATTAAGATTCTTAAGATAAGATAAGACACACCTAAGAACCTATAATAGACAAAAACTAATAGGAAAGGGTAGCAGCTTAGTTTAAAGATAAATTAATAAGCATGGGATGAAGATTCCTAGGGAACTAAGACTTTGAAGAACAAATAAGGTCCATAGCAGGCAAATATAGTATTTAGCCTAGAAGTTAAAGAGTTAATATAGTAATTAAGAAGCAAGACGACTTTAAGGATCTAACTATAAGACGTAGAAAATAAGAAAGTATAGATGAGTTTAGGTAATAAATTATTATATAGCAAGAATAAAGGCTAGACTAGAGATTAGCTATACTAGGACGTATAAGGGATAGAGCGCTAGTATGGAAAGTTATAAACAGGCCAAGGGTAGGAACGCTAAGAGCTAAGTAGTTAGATAAACTGGAATAAGAAGAGGATCTAGGGATTCTAACTAGATTTATAGAGCAATATACCAAAGGTTGCAACGACGCAGTAATAAAGAGATACTTCCTTATGGATAGATTATATATACTTACTGAGCTGTATTATAAGTGGTATAAGTAATAAGGAAATAATAAGTGGGAAGATTTCTGTATATAGATAGACTAAAGGGCTATACTAGATTAGGCTATGTTAGAAAAGCAGATAAGTTACATTAAAGAAGCCTTAATTATAATATTAAGAAACTTAGAAGAATAAGCTATAGACTAGAGAGAGATAATGTAAGTATTAGTACTAGTAAATAATATAGTAACATTTAGAATAACGCGGGAGAGGTTTAAACTTAGGGATAAAGATAAACTAAGAGTAGACCTAAGGCACCTAGCGCATTACATATTGGTATAGATCGCATATATAAAAGATATATATAACATATATAGGATATCTAAAGATAAGTATTGGAAATATCTAATAAGGATATATTAGGCAATAGATAAAAAACAATATAGGGACGTAAAGTATATGCATGGTTGGCACCTAGTAGAAGTTTAAGAACTAGGAGACTTAATACTTTAATTAGGAAGATTCCTTACGGAAGAATACCTAGAGGGATAATAGTGGTGGAAGTGCCCAGAGAACACTTGTCTATAGTACATAGAGGAAAAAAAAAGAACTAAGTATTGGCCTAAAGAGGACTAAGTATAGTTAAGGAATAATAGTTAATAGTTGGAAAAAGCGGAGGCCTATAGGACTAGAGGGAGCTAGTAGTAGAGCCTTAGACCCTTAAAGGAATTATAGGACAACACCTAAATTTAAGAGTTAGTTAATAAGATTAGAAGTTTAAAGCACTAGTAGATAGTGGGGCAATGAGAAACTATATATTACTAGTAGCAGTAAAAAGGATGGGGTTACTATATAGGTAGAAAGAACACCTATATCTATTAACAACAATTTTAGGAGATCTAATAGCCTATAGAGGAGGCATTATTAATCTTAAAATAGGACCTATTTAGTTAACTATTAAAGGAAAACCAGTTAAAATGTCTTTTGATATCCTACTATTAGGAAAGGATAAGGCGATACTAGGAATGCCTTAGTTATAGGAATATAATCTAAGGATTAATTGGGTTATAGGTCAGATTAATATCAGGGATATATAATAATGCAAGATGCAATAGTAAACCAAGATGGTATGGTACCAAGTTGGAGCAACGTATAAAGAGACTAAGTGAGGCTTAAGTTACGTACTAAAGAGATACTATAAGTATAGTAAAAGGTTATGGTTACTAGAAAGCAAGAAGCTGTTAGAGTATATAGTATAGGATTATAAGATAGAATTGGAACTAGGAATAAGTCTAAGGTTCTTTCCAATCTATAAGCTTACTAAAACTAAGTTAGTAGCGCTTAAAGAGTTTGTCTAGGAGAACTTATAAAAGGGATATATTAGACCGTTGTAGTTATTAGTATGATATCCAGTATTGTTTATCCTAAAGAAAAACGGAAAACTTAGGATGTGTATTAACTATAGACAGTTAAATAGCATTATAAGAAAGGATAGGTATCCTTTACCCTTAATTAGTGAGATCTAAGATAGGATAAGTAACGCGAAGATCTTTATAAAGATAGATCTAAGGTAGGCATACTATTAGATTAGGATTAAGGAAGGAGATAAATGGAAAGCAGCCTTTAGGTTAAAGTAAGGACTATATAAACTATTAGTTATGCAGTTCGGGCTTATAAATACACTAGTAACGTTTTAAAAATGAATTAATAATGTGTTAGGAGAACACCTTAATGAGTTTGTTATGGTATACCTTAATATTATTATTATCTACTTAGGGAGTAAGGAAGAATATAAAGAATATATTAAGTAGGTCTTAAAGAGACTATAAGAAGAAAAGATACTAGTAGCAATTAAGAAATGCGAGTTCTTTACTAGGAAGACTAATTTTGTTAAATTTATTATTAAACTAGGAAAAATTAGTATGGACCTAAAGAAAGTTAAAGCTATAGTAAGTTGGCAGGAACTAGAGAACGTTACGCAGTTAAGATTGTTCCTAGGGTTTTATAACTACTATAGGAGGTTTATAGCACAGTAGTTGAAAAATATTAAGCTATTTATAAGACTTATAAAAAAGAAGGAACTATGGGTATGGGGTAGTAAACAGAGAAAGTTATTTAAGGAACTTAAGGAGTTGTTTACCTAAGATCTAATCCTTAAGATCTACTAGCTGAAGTTAGAAACGGTTGTGGAAATAGACGCGTTAGATTTTGTACTAGGAGCGTGCTTACTATAGAAGCATCTAGATAGATAGCATTTAGTAGCGTATTACAGTCGGAAGATAACACTACTAGAACTAAACTATAATATCTATAACAAGAAGTTGTTAGGTATAGTTATAGCACTTAAAGAGTGGAGAGCATTCTTATAAGGTATAGAGAAACTATTTATAGTTAAAACGGACTATAAGAACCTAACGGGGTTCCTAATAATAAAGGAACTTAATTACAGATAAGTTAGATAGGTGGAAATGCTTATAGAATATTACTTTGAAATTTAGCATACCAAGGGTACTAAAAACGCGAGAGCAAATGTATTTAGCAGAAAGACAAAGTTATAAAATAATAAAAAACTGTTAGGGGCTATGTTGCAAAAGGACGAAGACGGATTGATTAGGTATAATTATCTAATAGTAGCAGCAATAAGAGAAGTTGGCCAGGTCTATAAATTACTAGAAAGTAATTGGACGTAGAGGATTTAAGAAGTATAGAGTAAGGATTTAGACTTAGAGTAATATAAGCACTAAGAGGTTATGTATATACTAAAGATAATTACAAAGAAGTTTGTTAAAGAATTCTATAAGGGAATGACTTAAGGATATAACGGAGCTATAGGCTTAGTGTTAAGACTTTAAGAGGAGTATATTATTTAAGGAATATGGGGACTAGCGAGATAAGTTATAAAAGAATGTCTAGATTGCTAAAGAAATTGTCTAAACGAGGTTGTCTGTAACTAATTAGGTTAGTTACATAAGCTAAGCAAGCTCAGGAAATCTACTAAATTCCACCTATAGAATAGGAGAATTAATAAGCATTAATTAAAAAATTAGTTGCCATCCCTATACTATTGCAATAGCAATACATATTACTGGAAGTGATACCAACACTAATTAGTAATTACAGATTAGGAGATATACCACCTATAAAGAGAGACGAGCTTAATCAGTCTCTGCTAAAGGCCTCTACTAATCTTATTTGCTAAGGAGCATTAGTTAATATATATTTAAAAAGTCAACCCCTATCTAATAGGCCCTTGATTTTTTATATATGGCCCTTAGGTGTTTAAGAAACCAACCCCTTTTAATAGGCCCTTAGTTCGCGTCTATTACGCATTTTGTACTACCTAGATTATGTTAAGGAGCATTAGTTGACGTGTACTTAAAAAGTCAACCCCTATCTAATAAGCCCTTAATTCTTTATACACGGCCCTTAGGTATTTAAGGAACTAACCCCTTTTAATAGGCCCTTGGTTTGCGTCTATTACGCATTTTATACTACCTAGATCACGTTAAGGAGCATTAGTTAACATATACTTAAAAAGTCAACCCCTATCTAATAGGCCCTTAATTCTTTATATACAGCCCTTAGGTACTTAAAGAACCAACCCCTATCTAATAGGCCCTTAGTTCGCGTCTATTACGTATTTAAACTTAATAAAAGTTAAGCACTTGCGTCTATTACGCATTTTAATTGGCTTGCGTCTATTATACGTTTAGAACCTAAAATTAAACTTAATAAGAGTTATAAGATAAGAATTGACATGTTAGACATTAGGGCATAGGTCGACGCAGGACAGAAGAAATGGCCTAAAGGCATTAACCTACAGTCCGATAAAACCACCACAGAGGACATTAATAAATTTATAAAGTTTAAGATTCTTAAATATAAAGCCTATAATTTTAAGGACAATGAACTATGGGAGGTCTACAAGGAAGATTTTAACAACTTTACATTACAAACCTTTAAGGATTGCAACTAATACGCTATCTAAAAGCTTCAAACGTTCCTATAAACTAATAGCATATAGGTAAGGAAGCACAGGAATGCCACAGTCCCTAAATCACTATTCAACACCTTATAAGAAGAAGACCCTACAGAATGGACTAAGCTTAAGATAAGGGAATATATGGCAACCGGAGGAGAGTTTAATTTAGAACGAATTAAATACCTCCTTAAGAACAACTTTACTAGCACCAATACCATTAAAACCCTAATCTTAACCTCACCAACCATAAACCCCACTCTACTTATAATACTACCTATAAACCCCATTCTACCCATAATACCACCTATACCTTAACCTATCTATATACCGCCCCTATAACAGGAGTCTAATTATATTAACTTAACCCTACTACCAGAACTACCTAGGGGACAGAGTTAAACCTAGGGTTTTGGTAAGGAGTTAATAAACCTCACAAAGATATATACGGAAGACAATAAGTATAGCGGAGAAGATAACAATTTTGACTTTAAACTTACCATCTTCCATAACCTCTGCAGTAGAGCTGACGTACCCCAAGAAGCCAAAGTTAAAGCCTACCCTATAATGTTACGCGGCTTAGCACTTAACCACTACTACACCAACCTTAAGAATATCACCCTAACCCTTTTGTTTAACTAAATCTGCAACACTACACGTAATTACTTTAAGGGACCTAAGTATAGGCGTGGCATACTAGGGTAATGGAACTTAATAATCCTAAGGTCTATAATAAGCAAAGGCGAGAATACTAGAAAACCAACCCTAGACTGTCTATAATTGCTTATTAAAGAACTAAGACACCTTTAGTATGGTCTTGACCCAGACTTACATACTAATAAGTTCCTCTATAATAAGCTTATTAACGCCTACTAGGAGTTACCAGCGTGTTAATATACCTGCTTTAAACCTTCTAACAGCTTAACTGGTCTAATTAACAACTTATAATCCTCCATCACAACATTTAAAAAGTTAAACAGTAAGAACCCCTAAGCCTTCTTTACTAACCGCCACTACCACAGACAACACCCCTAATTACCTTATAGAATATAATCATCCTTGTCCGGCTAATATGCATTATTGAAGAAGCGCTGCTTTGTCTGTTATAAGGAAGGTTGCTAGTTATTTAAACACTTAAGAGAAGAATATAACAAATTAAAGAAGAAGTTTAAGAACATATTTAACTGCTGCTTTAACAGATATGCCTAATAATATATTGCTAAGTATAAGGGAACAGATTATAATAATAAACCTAATTTGGAATCTATTAATAACGTAATAGAAGCTTTTATAATTAACATTAAGTTACTACTACTATCTCCAACTTAGGAACAGACTAAATTATTCCTTACCTCTTTCGGAACAATATAGCATAAAGGAGCCATTAATACTATAACTAACTTAGCGGACTAATCCTTTACCTATATAATTACCGGCACTAACCCAACTGCTTACCACAATAACTTAGACCCATTTGCCTATGTTGCTACTAGCTAATATACCTCTAACAAGTTCTATGGAGTAATAATTAATACTAGAGCTTTAAAGAGATTAACAGCAGGTTATAAACAATACCTCGCATATAGAAAGACCTATAATACTATTATTGATACCTTAAAGGCCAGCGCTATTAACATCCAGTTTGGTATTAGCACTACCCCTTCTATTAGCTCCGTTATAGTTAATATACCAGTTAGTAATATTAAATTCCATATTATAAAGGCCGATATACCCTTCCTACTATGCCTTGCAGATATAGATATACTAAAGGTCTATTATAATAACCTTAAGAACGTCCTAGTTACCCTAACAAAATCAGTACTAGTAGCTTGCTAATTTAGCCACCCCTTCTTGCTATAGGAAGAGTTACTGCAGTTATTTATAACCTACTTGTTTAATTAAAACCCTTACTACCTAACCACCACTAAACTCCGCTAACTCTACCGCCGCTTTAGACACCTATTGGCAGATAAGCTATATAAGGTATTAGAACGCTCTAGCCATAATAACATTAACAAGTAGGTTATTAACCATCTTATTAAGTACTGTTCCTACTGCCAGAAATACAGCAAATCCCCTAGATGGTTTAAGTTTACATTATAGGAAGACTAAGATTCCAATTTTAACCATTCTATTTTTATTAATATTATGTATATTAATAGAAACCCTGTCCTCCATATAATTAATAAAGCTACTAGATTTTAAGCTGTAAGATAGCTACGCAATATCTCCGCAAAACATACTTGGGATATCCTACAACTATGCTGGATTAACACCTACATTGGACCACCTAACTATATTACCCACGATGCTGGGAAGAACTTCATAAGCAAGGACTTTTAATAGTATGCTATAGCAATAACCATATTAACTAAGAGTGTCCCAGTAGAAGCTTGCTGGTCTATTAAAATGGTAGAAAGAGCTTATCTAACCCTATGCTAAGTATACTAGATAATTATAGAGGAGCTACAGGACTTAGGAATAACCAAGGAATTAGCTCTATAAATGGTAATAAAAGCCGCTAATAACACAGCTAGCCCAGACGGCTTAGTCCTAACACTTCTTATCTTTAGTGCCTATCCTTATATAAGCGAACTTGACCCACCAGCACCCTCTATTATATAGCAAGCGGCAGCTATAAAGAAGGCAATGGAGGAGATCGCAAAGATCAGGGTAAAGAAGTAAGTTAACAATGCACTAAACCAACAAAACGGTCCATCTGTTACTATAATCCACAACCTCCCCCTTAACTCAGAAGTACTTATATAGCGTAAAGGCAATACTAGATAGAGCGGTAGATGGACTAGCCTATTTAAGTTGCTTAGAATTAACGGAGAGATATATAAGGTATAACTTTCTAGTGGACCTACCAATTTTAGGACCACAGTAGTAAAGCTATACCTATAACCTAAACCAGAAGAACTAACTAAGAAACCAACTAAGGAACTAACTAAGGAACTTACTAAGGAACTAGCAGCTAGTGCACCCCCCTAAAGATTAAAACAGATATAACAATCGCCAATAAAGTCCCAGTAAAACATTGCAGATATATTAATATTTATTAACGACAGCCTAACAAAACCTAATACTATAACCTTTAAGTGTGCCTCACTGTTATTTACAGAGTCTTAGCGCAAGGAGATAAACAGCTTACTTAAGAAAGAAATCTTTAAGTTTATTAATACAGTAGACGTCCTAGAAGGAGTTAGAATCTTTAACTCCTAATTTATTAACAAGATTAAGAACGCCGGAACAGACAAGGCCTTTAAGAAGTCTAAACTAGTTATATAAGCCTATAATAACTATAGCAAAGATCTGGTCTTAATATAATTACTAACTATTTAATATGTTAGCTAGAGAATTATCCTAGCACTTATGGCAACCCTATAAGGAAATAAAAGAAGACCAGCTTTTTTATACCTGCGCAATATCTTATAAGCTTATATATAGTCCAGTACCCACCTAAACAGAGACTTCTTTATACGCCCGCCACCAGAATTTAGACTAAAGGATAGATCAATTCTAAGAGTTATTAAACTACTCTATGGTGTCCTGGAAGCTAGCAACTATTAGTTTAATATATACCACTATCACTACCTTAACAAACTATAGATAAACCAGTTAATATATAATCCCTACTTATTATACACAAACAGCAATAGCTTTAGAATTGTAGGATTGCAGACTAATGATATACTATTCCTTGCTGATGAAACCTTTGCGGAGGCTAAAAAAGCTAGACTTTAGAAGGCAAAGTTCCTAGTAAAAGAGAGAGAGAAGCTTACGCTAAATACCCCAATTAAGTTTAATAGAGGCTATATTAAGCAAGAAAAAGATTTAATGGCCCTTACCCAGGAACGTTAATGCTAGAACCTAAAGTTGGTTACTATAAAGACTATAGACCTAACTAGCTCCAGAGGGGAAGTCCGCAAGGCAGTTATACTAAAAGACTAGTACGTTGCTTAGAGAGCAAGAGGAGCCTATATTGCCATAGTCTGTTAACTAAAAGCTGCCTTTAACCTCTCCTTTGTAGTATAAGTCGTTAACTTAAAGGAAAAATATACAAAGTAGCTTAACAAACGGCTATAATGGCAAATTGATAATCCCTCCTAAGGACTTCGCTTTATATAACTTAATACAAGCACTCTTAAACTAATAATATTCACGGACTCATCCTTTACTAATAACTATAACCTCTCTTCTTAGATTAGCTTTATTATTACACTTATAGATAAGGACAATAGGGCCAATATCCTCTATTGGTTATCTATTAAATATAAGCGAGTTATATAAAGTGTCTTGGCATCTAAACTATATAAAATGGCCCATGGATTTAACACTGGAGCTGCAATTAAAGCAACTATTAAGAAGATCCTACAACTCGAGTAACTACCGCTTATCCTTTATACTGATTTAAAATCTCTATATAACTGCTTAGTTAAACTTAAAACAACACAAGAGAAACGACTTATGGTTAACCTAATGTGTTTATAACAATTATACAAGAAAGAGAGATAGCAGAGATTAAATGGATTGATGGGGGCAGTAACCCTACAGACACTATAACAAAATTAAAGCCTTACTAGGCGTTAAAGGACCTAATTAATATAAATATAATTAAGCTATAAGTCACTAAGTGGGTAAAGAGAGGAGAAGACATTAAAGCAGGAATAGAAAGTGTAAAGATGCAAGGCTAGCCGCTAAGGCGCTAGTACTAAGCGAGCCAATAGCGATTTTCCATCCCGGGGATAGAAAATTGTAATTAGTTACTTTAACCACCTAACAGAATTTGGCAGAACTTAATGGAATTTGGTAAAACATGGCGGAATTTAGCAGAACTTAATGGAATTTGGTGGAATATGGCAGAATTTAGTAGAACTTAATGGGACCTAGCAGAACTTGGCAGAATTTGGTAGGAGGCGTGCTTAAGCACCATCAAAAACTAAATACTCCCAGTATCTGAATAAGGTTGTCTATAACTAATTGGGTTAGTTATATAAGCTAAGTAAGCTCAGGAAATCTACTAAATTCCACCTATAGAATAGGAGAATCAATAAGCATTAATTAAAAAATCAGTTACCACCCCTATACTATTGCAATAGCAATATATATTACCGGAAGTGATACCGACAGAAATAAACTAGTAAGGTATAAACCGTATGGAGAGTTACAACTTATTAAAATACCAGAAAGATCGTAGGAAGTTATATTATAGGACTTTGTTATAAAGTTACTAAAGTTAAAAGATCCTATTACTGGATAAGATTATAACATAATCTTAATAATAGTAGACAAGTTAACTAAGTGGGGCTACTTTATAGTATGCATAGAAGAAACATCTATAGAAGATATAGCTAGAATCTATATTAAAGAAGTGTTTATAAGACATGGAGTACTAATAAAGATTATATTAGATAGAGATCTAAGATTTATAGTAGTATTCTAAGAAGTATTCTTGGCCAAACAAGGGGTTTAAGCAGCAATATTAATAGCGTATTACCTATAAATAGATGGTTAAACGGAGAGACTAAACTAAACGTTAAAACAGTATCTAAGGTATTATATTAATTATATATAAAACAATTGGGTATTATTACTACTAGTTATATAGTTTGTATACAATATAACACTATAGGAAGGGATAGGCATATTACCTTTTAAGGCGAACTACGGATATAAGCTAAGAATATTGTTATCGCTACGATAAGTAAAAAGGATAAGTAGTACAGCTAAAGAAAGAATAGAGATATTAATAAATCTTTATAGTCACCTTAAAGAAACAGCTAAACTAGTATAGATAAGGATGAAAAAGTACTATAATACTAGGATATCTAAGGGACTAGATCTTAAGGAGGGGGATAAAGTATAGCTACTATATAAAAATTTTAAAAGTTAATAACTAAGTAAGAAGTTGGACCACGTTAGACTAGGACTATTTATAGTTAAAGTAAAGATCTTAGAAGTTATGTATAGACTTAACTTACTAGAGAAGATAAAGATCTACCCTATATAGTACGTTGTAATACTAGAGCCAGTATATAGGAATGTTAAGCTACTAGGCTATAAAGTAGATATATATAAAGGATAAGAGGAAGATAAATAGGAAGTTTTAAAAATTATTAGTTATAAGGATATTAATAATAAAACATGGTATAAAGTAAAGTGGATAGGCTATAATGAGACTACCTAGGAGCTACTAGATAATTTAAAGAACGCTATAAGAAAGGTATAGGAGTATTAGAAGAAAAAGGATTAGGAAGTATTAATAAAGAAGAGTTGCTAAAGAATAAGTTACCTAAGGGGGACCCAAGAGGAGCACCTGCTAATGTATTTAGAGTTATTTCCTTCTCTATTAGAAGAGAATCCATTCTTTTATTACTAGGTTCCTAAAGACCTTATTCCATAAGTTTCTACTTCTTAAAATGTACCTTTTTATAACCCTTCTTAAGATAGATTAACTAAGTGGATATAGCTAGATAAGAGTCTAAAGTATATTATTAAGCATTAGTAGCCTCTCTCTTAGCGTTGCGGGAATAATAAAGTTTAGCCAGCGCTACTAACAGCTTGTTATTAAGCTTTGTAGCAGTAGATTAAACCTAGGACCCTAATAGCAATTAATAAGGGTACTTAAAGACTATTAAGAGTAATAGGACGCGTATACTTAGCGTTAGAGACCAAGTAAACGTTATAGGATAATTAAATATTTGCTTTAATATACTTAGAGCAGGAAGAGGGTTGCTGAGCTATAGGGTTTAATAGCATAATATAAACTAACCCCTCTTTTACACAACGAGAATATAGAGATAGCATTACTTTACTAAGAGATAATATTATAGTAATGGTATAAGACCGGCGAGCTGTGGAAGAAGAAGAAGATGCTTTAGGTATAATAAGTAATAATATTAACTAAATTAATTAGACGGACATTATACCTCTAGTGGACAACTTAGAGATATTAGGAATCTTTAAGGATAAAGATAAAGAGGAGAGAGATGGTGTTATGGATGCTTTAAGTATAATGCTATAACTACTTAGAGAAGAGTTGGAGGAAGCTAGTTGGTTAATTTAGGTATAGTCTAGGATAGATCCGGTAGAACTATATAACGAGGAATGTTAACTAAGGTTATGTAATGTAATCTATATAATCTATATAATCTGTAAGATCTGCAATAGAGTAAATAGAGTAGATAGAGCGGATAGAGTAAGGACTTTCTTAGGAGTTAGGATGTGTATTTAAAGGACCATAGTCCCTACCTAGATAGTTCTTTCTTTATAGTAAATCTTAGAATATAATTGGAGTTAATCTGTTAGGCAACCATTCCACTAGTTATTACTTGTACTTATTATATTGTTGACTTTGTTTGTATATCTACACACCTAGCCCATTAATAAGTCTACCGTGGTGTTTCCTATAAGGCTTCCGTTACATATAGGTTATTATAGCGCTTAATAAAGTTATATACCTATCACTCGCTAACTAGTTGCGATCTAGCGTGCTAAGTAGCTAAAAGGCTAGCCATCTGCCGTATGGTAGCAATCCTAGGTAGTATACCGCGTTAATTCATTAATAAAATCCACTGCTTAAGGCTTTCTTCTTGTACTAGTATAAGGCGGCGATTTGGGGCGATAGAACCGCGTCTTAGTTTAATGCCTTTGTTGCGTCGCTAGGCTATAACTAAAGGTATATTGTATATTGTTACAGCAGATTAGAAATTTAAGAATTGGCCTTGCTTATAGGCATTAATAGCTAAAATAAGTCTACTCTCTTAAAAAAGGGGTCTTTATTATTGTGGTATAGCCATTAAGGTAGTAGTTAAGTAATACGTCGCGTTTTCGCGATTTTGAAATGGGGTGACCTGGAGGCCCGCATAAACTATAGGCCCGCAGACTACGTTAGATAAGCTGCTATTAGTAATATAGCCTAAATTAAATATATAAAAGGGCCGCTTTAGCCTATATCTATACTAAATTAATAACCTTGCCGCTATAGGGGTTATAACCCTTTTATTTTACCTCTACAAAGTTATTTTATAGAACTTAGTAGCCCTTTATAAGATATTCCTAAGCTATCCTATATAAAACCACTCTATTTTCTAGTATAAGTCATATAAAGTCTTTATATAAAAGCTAGAGCCCTATTACGGAACCCGACCGCAGGGGCCTCCATAGGAGAGCCCCGTGCTCTCGTGTATACCTTACGTACAGCTTATGTCAGCTATGCGTGGGTATATCACCTCCTTACGCCCTCAACCCTTACGATCGATCACGTAACGTCTTATATACTCCTCGAATACATACATTTAGCTGCTATTAACTCCGTCCTGTAACATTATATTGCGCCTTTTTTATTACCGACGCCTAGCCTATAACCAATTCCACATCTCTGCGATACTGCAGGCGCTGCCAAAAGCAGCGTATCTACAAGTTACCTTACCGCGTACTTCCAAAGAATCAATAATAGTAAGACGAAATTCCTTACTAACTACTATATTAAACTTAAAGAATAATCCAATGCCTATACTAAACCCACAACGCCAATCAATCCTAGGAGGATTTAATTTATTAGCCCTAGCCTTAACCCCTAAGGGAAAGCCTAGTAGCCTAAAAGACTACAACGACCTTAATAAGGTGGACATTAACAATATCTTATCCTTTATTAACTACACAACTATAGATAAATAAGCTAAAGGACTACTACCTATTAAGATTAAGATATAAAACGCCAAGATATTTGCAAAAATGGTAGCACAAGAACCTAATAAATACTACCGCCTTCTACAGAACTACCACCTAAAGCTTATACAAGCTAAGATGCGTACTGCCTAAGATTATAATATTATCTAAGACCTATAAGCTCATAAGGCGCTCACTAACAACACGCGTTAAGAGATTAAAGATGGCCTCTATGTGTCTAAACGCGACGTCTAACAACTAAAGAAGGCTGAGATTATACTTATTGCTACAGTTACCGAAAGAGAAGGTATAATTAAATACCTACAATCTTAGCTTAATAAGCATATTTATAATAATACTAGACACCTCTCTACTGCATACAATGCTACCTAAGTCTTTACGCCCCCAGCAATCTTACCTACTTAATGCTTAACAGAGTGTTAGCGCTAAGTAGCTTCACCTAATAGGAACCCCTACTACAGCGGCAATAATAAAAGCCACAATAATTAAACCTAGACTGCTACTATAGGGTTTAATACACGCTACCCTAATCCCCTAACCTTCTAGGATAACTATAAGGAATACAGCTACTAGAAGATATAAATCCGTAAAAAACTAACCTAGAGCGCCTGCCTTTTCCCTATAGAAGATACTAAGATTAGCTATATTATTGGACGAACAAAGGGCATCCTATTTAATAGACTCTTTGCTTAATAGGAGACTAGCAGCCCCTAGAGGTAGCAGTCCCACTAAAAAGTCCTTAATGACCTTAACTAAATATACCGCGACTATAACCTAGTGGCCACTAGTTAAGCTAAACTACGTGCCCTAAAGATAAGCCCCACTAAATTATTTAATAAGTTCTATATTAAATTCTAGGAATATACTAGAGCCCTCGCCTAAGACAATACCGAAGACTAGAAAGATCTTCTTAAAAAAGTCACTTATTGCCTTAGTTATACAGCCGCCAGCTATAATTACAACAACGTTTATAATATAGTAGCAGCCCTACAGAAGATTAAATAATGGCTAAACTAGATCGCTACTGCAAACCCCCGCCCAAAGACCTCCCTATAGAAGCCCTCCGGACCTACTAAACCACCAACGCCTACTACCCTAAGCAACACTACTGGTCCTAATATTGACCTCTCTATACTAACATTCCCGCAGAAGCTACTAGATAGAGAGCGTGAGCTACTCCGGAAGCTATAGCGTTGCTATAAATGCTGTTAAGAAGGCTGCTATAGCTATAGCCCAAACTGCCCAATGGCCAGGTTTAATAGCCGCCGTCTAACACCTAACCCTATACCTTAAACACTAAATATGGCGCTATATGCCACTACCATATAAGATAAAGATGCAGTAATAGCGGTAGAGTTAAATATGGAAATGGAAAACGCCAAGTCCTAGCCCTAAGTTATAGGTTGGGACGCCCTAATAATAAGGGGATCTACATATCGGCCTGCTTAATAGATAACTTAGTAAAGATAAATGGACGGAAATAGATAGTTTTACCTATAATAGGAATTACTGCTAAAAAATAATATAAAAGCCGTTCTATAATTAATTGCGGAGCTACTAATAAATTTATAAATACCTAATTTATGCGCACTTATAACCTATTTACCTTACCCCTTACTAAAGCCCGCGCCCTATAACTCGCTAACGGTAGTTGTACTATACAGAAGATTACCTATATAGCATAACTCCACCTAGATATAAATAGGCACTAGGAAGAACTTTAGGCCTATATTATACTACTTACTAACTACCCTATTATCCTTGGAATGAACTGGCTTGAATAACACAACCCCGCCATTAACTAGAAAAAGAGAGAGGTAACCTTTAACTCTAAATACTGCAGAGAGACTTACCTAGGGCATGGCCTAGCCGCCTCTACCTACTTCTTAGGATACCAACCTAAGGAACCCCTTATTACCCCACCTATAACTAACTACCACTATATAAGTGCCGCGGCCTTCTACCGCATAGCATATAGGAAAGGCTGGACCATTGCCGCAGCCTCCTAATTACAACTATATAAGCTTAATAAAGAACAGGACTACGTCCTCTACAGTAATAGGATAGATATAGCTAACCTCTTAGAAAACAATGCCCCTGTAAAACTCTACGGACTTTTACCTTTAGACTTTAAGAAGTTTATAAAGCTTAAAAAAGGGTTTACTAATAAGAAACTCCGCAATCTCCTCCCTAAGAGGTACCATGACTTTATTAATGTGTGCTTATAAAAGAGCGTAAATATACTCCCCCTACATCGACCTAATAACCATACTATTAATATTAAATAAGGAAAAACGCTACCCTATAAGAGACCCTACCTAATATTAAAAGACAAACTTCTAGTTGTTAAGAAGTATATTAACAAGCACCTTAACAAAGGGTTTATTTGCCCTAGTATATCCTTAGCAGCCGCCCCTATCCTCCTTACTAAGAAGCTAGGAGGAGGTATCTAATTCTGCGTTAACTATAGAGGACTTAATGCTATTACAATTAAAAACTAATACCCTATACCGCTTATACGTGAGACTCTTAAATAGCTTAGCTAAGCCAAAATCTATACTAAGCTTGATATCATTGCCGCCTTTAACCGCCTCTAAATATGGGAAGGTAATAAATAGAAAACCGCATTTGCATTACACTTTGGCCAATTTAAATATACTATTATGCCCTTTGGCGTATATAACGGCCTAGGCAGCTTCTAAAGCTATATTAATAACGCCTTATAGGACTACCTTAACAACTTCTGCTCTGCGTACCTTAATAATATACTTATTTATAGTAATGATCCTTCTAATTATATTAAGCACGTTTAGAAGGTCCTATAGCGCCTTAAAGACGCAGGACTTTATATTAATTTAAAGAAGTGCAAATTCTCAGTTATAGAAGTAAAATACCTTAGACTAATTGTTACTACTAAGGGTATCCGTATAGACCCCGAGAAGGTATAAACAATTACCAAATAGCAAACTCCTAACTGTATTAAGGATGTATAAGCCTTCCTTAGTCTCGCTAACTTCTATTAGAAATTTATATACAACTTCTTAGGTATTGTAGCACTACTTACAGTAATAATGTAAACAAAGGGTCTTCCTATAAAAGGAAGAAAAACATACTTATGTTTTATCTAGACGCCTAAATATAGGAAGGCGTTTTAAAACCTTAAAGATGCTTTTACTAAAGTATCTATCCTAGCTTATTTTACACTAGGACAGCAATTCTACCTTAAAACTAACTCTTTAGACTACGTTAACACAGGTGTTCTTTTCTAGATGGGTAATAATGGCCTTCTCTACCTAGTTACATTCTACTTATCTAAGCTTATACCACAAGAGTGTAACTATAAGATCTATAATAAAGAACTTCTTGTAATTATATAAGCGTTTAAAGAATTCTAACTAGAACTCTCCTTAGTAGAACCTAACTAGCCAACTAAAGTCCTTATAGATTATTATAACCTTAAGTACTTTATAACTATAAAGTAACTAAATTAACGCCAAGCACGCTGGAACGAATTTCTCTTTGGTTTTAACTTTAAAATCGCATATAGGCTAGGAGTATAAGGTACTAAGCCTAATAGCCTAATACGCTGTTTATAAGACCTTCCTTAGTTAGAAGATAATCCTTATAATTAATTCCAATAATAGACAATCCTAAAAGCACGAAACTTAGCCCTAGGTATACTACCCAAGATAGAACCAACCGCCCCTTAGCTTTATACCACAGAACTAGAATTACCCCCTAAAATTAATAAGCTTATTACTGCAGTATATAACACCTTTGTTAACCTATTACTATATTAACTAATTACCGCAAAGACTGCCGGCACCTATATGCTGCCTACTAACCTCTAAAGCTTAGGCCAGATTAATATAGTAGCCTTAGAAATAAAAGAGAACAGGCTCTATTATAGAGGCCGTCTATTTATCCCTAACTTAGAAGACCTATAATGGCAACTAATCCAAATGGCCTATAACCTCTGGTTAAGCGGCCACCTAGGCAAGAGAGGAACCTATAAGCTCCTTAGCCGATACTACTTCTAGCCCAAAATAATAGACTTAGTTAAACGCTTTATAAGCGCCTGCTACAGCTGTAAGTATGCTAAAGCATTTTATATAAAGTACTAAGGACTACTACACCCTCTACCAATACCTATACGCCAATAGGCAGATATCGCCATAGATTTCGTTGTCGACCTACTACCTTGTAAATAATATGGCCGAACCTATAAGAACATCTTTATAATAATATACTGACTTATAAAAGAACGACACTACGTCCCAACTAAAGGCGTAGCTATAAGCAACATTGCTAACACCTTCCTCCGCGAAGTCTACTGACTATATAGGTTACCCAACTCCATTACGTCTAACTAAGGCACGCAGTTTGATTCTGACGTATAGAGGCGGATCTACCAACGCCTTAGTATCTCCGTTAAGATATCTATATCCTTTTACCACGAAACTGCTGGACAACTAGAAAACGCTAACGCTAGCATAAAGGCGTACTTATGATAGGTAGTCGCCTATAGTTAGGACAACTAGGTAGACTACCTTCCGCTAGGTAAATTTATAGCAAATAACTGTATCTTAGCTACTATAGGACTTACTCCATTCTTTGCAAATAAAGGTTATTACCTATAATCTGGTATAAAGCCACCAGAGCCTATTAATAAGAAACTGCTATATAGAAAACGCCTTAAGATGCTACTTGCCGATTAATATATAGACCGTATAAAAGATCTACTTAACTACTGCAAAGGAGAGATGGCCTAGGCCCAAGCAAAATAAGCTTACTTTACTGACTATTATAGAGCACCACCACCTAAGATATGTGTTGGCGACTAGGTATAGTTAAATACACACAATATCTCTATACAGAGGCCTATAAAGTTACTTAATTATAAGAACCTCAGCCCCTACTAGATTAAATAAGTCATTAATAGGGGAGCTGTATATAAACTAGAGCTTCCGCCCGCCTTAGCTACCCGTAGAGTATGGCCTATATTTTACCTATAGCTACTATACCTTTACTAACCTAACCCTCTACTAGGACAAATATAGCCTAAACCCTTACTGGTACTAATCTAAAATAAGAACGAAGATGAGAACTATAAGGAGTGGACCGTTAAACAAATTATTAACTTTAAATACTTTAGCAAAGGCAGAGGACGGCGGCTCCACTATAAAGCTACCTATATAGGATTTAATATAGATCAGCCAGAATGGTAACTATAGGAAGACTTTAAGAATGCAAAGGACCTAATTAGCGATTTCCACCACGCGAACCCATAGAAACTGGGCCTAAGCAGAGATTTTGTACCTAATCCTCTATAGGAGCCCTTATAGAGTTAAACCGTTATATATCACTACATAAGAGCAAATTGCCGTTAGATTGCCGCAGATTGCCGTAAAGTGCGATTACGTAACTAGAAAACTTTAAGATGTCCAGGAACTTCAACCGGCGGTTAAAGTTGTTTAATTATTCAGATTTTAGACGCTAAGGAGAAACTAGCTAATTAGGATTTTCTATCCCTAGGATGGAAAATCGCTATTAGCTCGCCTACTACTAGCGCCTTGGCGACCCCCCATACCTTACCAACAACCCCCAAGTCCCAAGTTAGAAGCATCTGTACGAGCCCATTACACCTATAACAATATTTCTTCTTCTTCTCTATACCCTAAGCGTTCCCCCTATATATATATAGTAACCACAGCGTCACCGGAGCTCCGCCTTAATAGAAGGGGGGGTAGTGTCACGGAACCTGACCGCAGGGGCCTCCATAGGAGAGCCCTATGCTCTCGTATATACCTCGCGTACAGCTTATGTCAGCTACGCGTGGATATATTACCTCCTTATGCCCTCGACCCTTACGATCAATCGCGCAACGTCTTATATACTCCTCGAATACATACGTTCAGCTGCCATTGACCCCGTCCTATAACAAGCCCTAACTATAAAAGAAGGAGAGACTAAGCTAGTAGTTAATATTTTACTAGGCTTACTACTTAATATAGAGCATTTAAGGGCTATAGACGCTTAAAATAGGTAGAGCGCTAGTATACTTAAGGGTAAGCTTAAGGGCTTATTAAACCGTATAGACCATATAGATAAGTCCTATAGGCCTAGTCTTTATAGCTTTAATTACTTACATTTAGAGGTTTTATATTTTAAATAAAGGCCCTTATAGCGGCGGCGGCAGTAGTAGTAGTGTTATAGCCTTAGGGCTGGTTTACCTACCCTTTATATCCACCTATAGAAGTAGCGGCCCCTTTAGCTCTATCTATTGCGGGATTTAGTAAATATATATCCACCTAGATAAGCGCTATAGACTCTCCTTCCTGTATAGCTTCGCTACTACCACTACTATTACTACTGCCGCTGCCGCTACTATAGCTAGAGCTACTATTTTAGCTAGAGCTACTATTCTAACTAGAGGCTAGGCTAGAGCTAGAGCCTAAGCCACCTGTATGTTATATATACCGCACGGTAAAGACCATATAAGCCCTTTAGTATAAGTAACTAAAGGGCTAGGAGGCAATCCTTCTATAGTGTTACGGCACTGATATGCATAACCTGGATAGGGCCTAGTCAGGGGGGTTTGCTTACGTCTTGGCTCCATGTATATAGACGTGTCCTTTCCACGACCTTCTTCTGCTCCTCATCTTGATATCCAAGTCCATAGACATTCCAATCGTACAGGCGTGCGCTCGTTGCTTTATACGGTGCTAGTTCCTTGATTGACTGAGTCGCCGTGACATATAGTAGCACTAGATTCTAAATAGGGCAGTAGATAGCGGGTTGGCCGGCAGAATAAGGTCTAATAGTACTCCCTACGGCTTAAGGTTATTAAGGAGATTAAAAGGGTCGTGTAGGCCTAGGGGGTTAGCGAGGAAGCGACTATATAGTAGGTTAATCTACGGCAGGAGCAAATGCGGTGCTCGCTGGATTAGCTTTATAAACGGCTTTAAGCGGGTAGAAAAGCTTTAAAATTGCTATATATATTATCTATATCTAACTCCTAATAAGATACTAAGAGGTCCCCTACCGAACCCTTTATCTATAGCCCCTAGGGGCTTATTTTGGTGCGGTATAAGTTTAATAGGGTACTTGTACGATAGCGGCGCCTAACTTAAAACGCGAATATGTTCATTAATCCGCGGCCAATTCTTGCCATTCTAGTGCGAGCAGAAAGCGCTTGCAGGCTCTACGTATAGTGTTTGACGGGTGTTGAGAAAGCGGCGTCGCTGGCGATTAAAATTCGACCGTGGATATGGGGTAATATCAGAAGGATTATCGTATGTAGGAAAAATAACCGAGCTCAATGTATATATATAAGAACGCTCGGCGTATATATAAGCATATACCCCTAAACCCTTATATTTGATTGCTTTGAAGACGTCTTCTACTACCACTAAAGCTTTATATATATTCTATATATATTCATAAGCTTATGAGTAATTCATTCATTCAGGTTATTAAATATTCAATTCATATCACAGTCTTATGAATGAATATATTCAAAAGCTTTGAATATTATTCATATCATTGCGATCAGTGGCTGGTGGCTGCAATATCGACTCCCACTTCACCAGCCACCAGATAGTCTTTGATCTAACTTTCTGTGGTGACTGGGCAGACATCGTCTAGAGCACTACTTTTTCGTAGTATGTTGGAGAGTTTGACCTCTGAATGCTTAATGTAACATAGTTCCGCTTTGGCCTCTACTTGCAACGCATATGTTGCAAACAACCCACTGCCTTTGCCGACGCTTATTGGCGTATCAACTCCCTAAAGGTCTACCAGAGTTTATAGATGTCTCAATACCCGATTGTCAAATGGTGGATGTACGATTTGAGAGAAATGCGTTTTGGCAGACGGGCAATAGCAAGAAGAGATGGGCTTACAACCCCTAACTACAATTCAGATAATTTTTTATAGTTAGAAGTATTTGAGAATTTTGCATGCTCATCAGATCCACAAAACTCCTTTGTGTAAATAGTGGCCAAGGAAGTTTTCAATTCCGAGTTGCAAGCAAATCAGGAAGCACCTGCTATTGGATGCTATAAAGCTGCATGCCAATGTAACGAAAGAAGTCCGTGTTATCGGATGATCAGATTCATGATCTCAATTACACTAGGCTCGTCGCATGCTGGAATACGATTCACTAGGTTGTAGCATGTTTATTTGATCGCCGCAGATAGTCCCTCTCTATCAATCAAGCACAAAGGAGTGTCGACACGCTTTCCCCCTTTAGGTCCCGTCCTTTTCGAGATCCAGCAGATACCCGGAGGTGGGCAGAGGTAGCTTGTTGTGCCGGAGATTGTGGACAAGAGAAGAAGATGTGGAAGCTTCCGAAATACGATGAAGAAGCCTCCATACCGATTAGCTGGTAAGAGCCCATGACACTCTCGCCGCTCTACAGATCTGGTTATGGTATGGCAAGGCAGGCCTTCGATATCTAGAGCGGTTAGAAAAAGTAAAGTCGCTCGGCCGAGAAGCTCGGTATATGTAGGAACAAACCTAGAAGCGATCTATGCAAGATCGATGGTATCGAGAACGTAACCCTAGTCTGCGCTAAATAAGAGTGGCATGAGGCGGGTGTGCATACAAGCTGCGGGACCATGCAAGGATATACGGAACCGCGCTGGCGGGAGACCCTTCCGGGCCCAGGAAGGCCAGTACCATACCGATCGAGCGGGAATGCATACCATTGGACTATTTTCCTTAGAGGGTGAACCCACCTAAATTATCTGGTAAACCTATGTACAATCTATTCTAACACTTCGCCTAGTCCGAACATCTTGACAGAATTCTGCCACGCGCTATATCAGATCTGATTAGCTGAATGAAAGGCAATAGTTGGCATCTACTTACGCTTCACATACATCCTCCACTGGCACCCCCTTAATCTTTGCTATTGCATAGGCAACATGTGGTATTGTTGCGGACTCATTTCTTCCTTTCACTATCATACCTTTGCTCCATTTCTCCTTCTTCACAGCTTTCGGAAGCGGTGGCGCATCTTTCAGAAACTTCGCAGAAGCGTGGCTTGGCCGCATTTCGCACTAGCGCAAATATTAGAAAGTTAAGATAGCAAAAGAATATCGTAATTAAAGCTTACCCACGGTCCATCTGTCTCAATTTGCAAGTTTTCCAGTGGTATCTGTCTGACAACCTCAATGTTCTCCTCCGTCTTCATACTACAACCATTGACTCCTACATCAAGACCCAATTCTACCATTCGCCTCATTTCCTCAACGGTGCCTGTGAAACTATGCACTAGACCTTTCTTTGGCAGATTCGAAAGTCTCGCGACTAGTAGCCGTTCGAAATCTTCGCTAGCTGCTCGTGAATGTAAGAAGAGTGGAAGCTGAATCTCAACCGCAAGATCAAGCTGGGCCTCGAAGTACTTCAGCTGCTGCTCTTTTGGCGTAAGGAATAGCCGGTCATAGTCAAGACCGATTTCGCCAAAGGCAATTGTATAGCCTGCAGCCATAGATGTCTTGGCAAGCTCCCTGAGTGCAGATATTAGAGCAGAAGGACCTCCGGGGAAGCTGTCAAACTGCTTTGCGGAGCAAGGGTGTACGCCTACGGTAGCATAGCAAAGTCCAGCTTTCAGAGTAGTCAGCACCTGTTGAATATTATGGGCGCCAGCGCGGGAAACAAACGGTGATCTTTTGCAATTCCAATGGCATTTTCTGACTCCTTGAGGTCTGAACCGGTCACCATCATCTTCCTACATCCCACTTCTAGAGCTCGTTGCAAGACGTCCGCAAAGTCATCTTGATGGCTCTGTTTCCCGTGGTATCGACCTCGAAATACCGGGTCACCTAGATTGACACCAATCTACGAATGGTCACTAAAGTGAATTAAAAGTCTGTAGTAGCTGAATACGAACTAACATCGACGTATTTTAGGCTATTTTGAGTCCTCAATCCTGCAAGGACAGGATCAGATAGATTTTGGGAGGAAGCACTGGCAGAAGCGGAAGCAGTAGTAGTCCCAGAAGACATCCTAACTTCTAGTGCATGTTAGCAGGGATGATCATCTCATTGCTAGCTCGCTGCCTACCAGACGAGCAGTTGTATCTTGTGGCGGGTACTGAGAGCCACGGTAAGAGCGACCTTTGGTTAGAGGCCGCAAGTCTAAAATGCGATAGAACTCTACAGCCAATCCATAAATTCCCAGATGCCAAAAGCATACGTCTGCAAGGTTGAAAACTTAGGTAATAGAGCTTGTGTTGGTGCACTTAATTTTGCCGATTTCTATGACTCCCAAGGCGGTGAGGTAATTTGTTCAGCCCTATAGAACCTCAGCCCCTGCTATGAGCCCTACATTTTCTTTCTCACCTCAAACATCGCATCAATTCTTCCGATAATCTATAGCATTAATAATACACTGAATTTGACCCTTCATATATCTTAGCAATCTCAATTGATCTATATCATACGCCTTCCCAACTTGTAGGAACCGTGGCGAAGATGCGACCATCATGACCATGAAGGTGATCGATCCGATATACCCTGCTAGATTATTTTAGCTATTTTAGTGTCGAATTTCCTCTTCACATCCTAATCAATCTCGAAAAGACACATCACTCTACTGGTGGCTTTTACTTTCTCAAACTACCCGGAGAGATACGGAATATGGTCTACGAATATTTGCTTTTGAAGCCCACACCAGGTTCTACCACGACTCAAGTTCTCGTAAAAAAGAGCCATTTCAGCTGGAATAGCACGACCTTCTGAGTTGGACTGTCTGAATTGGGTCGAATACCCATGCTCGTGGCGTGAGGCGCTCGGTTGGAATCACGGACTAAAGCCTACGTTTGACCTTCGTCTTAGTCTGCTAAGAACGAATAGTCAAATTACATTGGGAGGCTCCAAGTATACTTTACGGGCTGAATGACTTCAAACTGTTGATTGGAGTATTCACAAAGAAGGGTGGGACGACCTTTGGACGCACCTTTACCGTTCCAGACTTCAGTGTACTGACGCGGCAAAGATGCCTAAATTTAGACTCCAAATGGTGCAAAAATGCAGCGTATTTATCTATGACGACACAATTGTCAATGGGAACATGACAATGCCGTCAATTATGTCGGGAAAACACGCTATGTAACTCAGTAGAGTGTTTCAAGAGAGAAACGCACTGCGGAAGCTGGAAATTCATTTTTGTAAACCTCATAGGCATTCTATTGGCTGCCATCAAAAAGAAATGGGTTTCAACCATAACAGACTCAAAGAGGCTGCACGAGTTTTTAGCTTCGTTGTTCCGGGAATTGATCTTGTGTTTAGGGTAAATGGTAGGCCTGTATGGATTTCTTCTCTCCGTCGTCATGTTCTCTGATAGCCAACGGAGTCGCGAGAGTCAATTTCTATTCTTCCCGATCATGAAGGAGTAGTTGAGGGTTTTACGGTATTCGGCTAGCAATACGTGAAGATAGTTCTGATAGCACTAATAGAGATGTCTATGTACGTGTACTAATGGAGTGAAAGTGGCAGTGATAGGTGATTTGAGCATTAAGTTACAGTAAATATGTAGGAAACGAAGGACTAATAATCACGAGATCAAGCACACGCCTGGAAGTTTCAAGGTTCCCTGGGATAGGCCGATATATTACAGCGTTAGACGCGAAGTGAAATTTACCAGTATTTTATGCCGGCATTTCTTTCTTCCAGCTCCGTCGCTTCGTTTTGCCTAGTTTGCGCCGCAGTCCTCACAGGGTTGACCGTGCTTCCACCTTTTGATATCCGGGCTTATGCCAAGTCAGTGCTTTCCACGAGCCAAAAATGTCGCTCCCCAACATTTGGCATCATCGGAAGGTAGCAGAAGGGTCGGCAAAAGCCTGTTGGATTTGTTACAAACCTTCGACAAGCGTCTTGATCACGCCAGATAACAAGGTAATAATGCCGGATGTAAACGGCAAAGCTTAAGGCTCATGCCTGGACAGGATTTCTTCTATATCTGTGTCGGCCATCTGAAAGACCGAGCGTTTTGTCAAGCTGATGCAGATGAGGTAGCTGCGGCAGCTGTAAAGAAGACAAAGGAAGAGCTTGATCGGGAGATTGAGAAGGTGAAACAGGAGTACGAGGAAAAGCAGAAACGGAAGAAAGAGAAACGGAAGCAGAAAGAGAAGGACAAGGATAAGGACAAGGACAAAGACAAGGATAAAGATTCGAAGAAGCAGGATGAAGACGAAGACAAGCAGGACGAGAAGGCCAAAGATGATGAGGTTAGTATGGGATATTTTGAAAGCTTATGACACTAACGCACACAATTTCCAGATCAAAGCATTGTCGAAATCTAAAGACGAGCAGAATTCAGATGAAGGGCCTCGCATCTTCTCGCTACACAAGTACGTTCGGACCCATTTTTGCACCCTAGCCGACCCACTTCTCATTATGCTGTGTACTAATTGACGCACGTCGAGCAGGAACTTCTACCAGATGCGACTGGACCGTATACGTAATGCTGAAATTGCCAAAAGGAACCGAGAGCGGTTGAAGAACCCAGCAAGCTTCCCGTCTGTTCCAAGCGGAGATCTTTGATAGACATTATACTTAAACTTGCCGTTTTTGGCGTGATAAAATTGTCTATTAACCTCATTCGTGGCCGGGCAGGCAAATCATCTTGGCAAAGTACTCGCCTATTTATTTAGCATTGGCCAACAGTGATCCGATTACGGCGGCCAGCCCTAAAGCATTCACGTAGGGATGTAATATGCAGTCAGCATTTAGCGACCGCAGACAAGGCGTGCTTACAGTTGGTGTGGTACAAAGATGCATCTGCGCAGTCACATCGGAGCGGAAGCTGATCCGTTTGCTGGAAGATTAATAAGTTTAGACTCCCTTGGGCGTATAAAAAGCAATCTGGTCAGACGACTTTGCTGACTGCATGTGCGGAGATTTGCGGGGGTTGTTCGGTGGCACGGTCAGTCTCATTTTTCAAACCGCCTTTGTTCACAATTACCTCCAATGAATCCTCGGTCTCTGAGCATCTTTAAACTTGGCTGAATTTTTGGCTTCGGAATACATGAAAGAACGCGCACACTCCATCAAATCAAAACATCTTATTCGCTTTCGTCGATCTGTTTTTGTCTCAACCCCCCGCTTTCATTCCGGTATGATGGTCTGCCAACCATTACCTGCTCGGAGTCCGAGAGCTTGTTAAGACGTAGATAGCAGACCCTCGAGAGGCGGTAGAATCTTTCAAGATAGTGCTCACTCTGCGTCACTTTGTACCCGGTCCCGCTCGTGGCTTCTTTGATTCCCCGCAATGCTGTTCCGGTTGCCGAGATGCCAGGGTTTGGATCAGATACCGCCTTGCTAAACCGTGTACTATTGCGCTTACGTTGGTCAGCACAAGCTGGTGTCGATTAAGTTTATCGGCGATGATAGCTTGTGGCATTCGAGATACCACACTGTTGTGCTGTCTGTTGTGCGTGAGACTCCTGTCACAAGCCAACATCTCCACAATACTCACCGCCCATATAATGCTAGCCACGAATAGGATCTCCGCTATACCTGTGGGCCAATCATAGGTGCTGTTTGCTTCTTGCATTCTAATCCCAGTGCCTCACCCCAGTCGCCTGAGGCATTCGCTGCAAGGCGGCACTTTGACAAGCACTGGCAGACCGAAGCTGTAATTCGTGAGTTGCGGCTATCATGTTTAAGGAGAGACGTCCCAAAGCCATTGACAGCATAACCCCCCACCATGGCTTTATTGATGCCAACAATAGAATTAGACTTTCGAATAATGGTTATGGTAATATCTTTTGAGTAAAGCTTGACGCCTTCGCTTGATCTTTCCTAGAGAAAATGAGTGCGTCAAACCCTTACTTGATTACTTTCTATTTAGCCGATGGTTACACGACATGAATCTGAAAAGAGCTTTGGCGGGTTTGGTATTCTGGGAATCCTAAACCGGTTACCAGATCGAGGTTAGAAACCAGCACGATTGCTCATCTGTAAACTGGTTTCTTTATAGAAGTATCGGTTTCCTAAGTCGAGCGTTGAGAGTTTGTAAGGTGTAGTAATTTGCGTGGACCTGAGTATGCTTGGGGGATGACCATGAATTTTGGCTTAATTGAAGTCATCTGGAAAAAGCAGATCTAACCGAACTCATGGACAGATCTTTTCCTGAATACGATGGGAGTCCAATAATCCGGGTATATTTGAACGCATCTTTAAATAACGTGCAGAACAAAGCAAGGCACTCCATAGCCCTTTTAACCAATGTGCCTTGAGCATCTCTAGATCTCGTTGTGCCGCCTAAGTCGTGAGTGTTATGCACGCGAAAAAGAAGCAAAAGAAGCAAAGAGCAGCAGCAGGCGCCCCCTGCATGTGCAGCCAACGGCCGGCGCGGGAAGAGTCGTAGGACCAATAAAGTTTCCCATGACTGTTGAATCGGACGGACATGGGAGTCATAAGGCTCTGAAACCCCTCGATAGACAATGCAGAACATCACCGAAGTTAAGGAGTGTGGCTTATGGGCCGAGCACTTACATACCGATTTTTGATTGTTGCCGACATAAAAAGTGTGTCGACTCTGCACGTAGATTGGGATGCACATGGCGCTGGGCACGCTCTGTACATTTTGCTTTTGGTAGCTAGACTCACCAGACCCCAGTCTTGACGCTTCAACTGCTTCAGATCAAATGTCCGTTGGTCCGTGGGTTGCCCACGAGAAATAACGATAGCCTCATCCACAAAGTTTCCATCTCGTATTCGACCTTGAATGACCTTGAGTGACCTTGAATTCGCCCCTATCCGCCAAATACTTCCCCTTTGACATTGAAGGCGAAACGCATAATCTCATCAAGCCGAGGCGGACACAAAGGCACAAACCAAATCTTTAACACTCGGAGACTCGGGAATTGCCCGATTCGTTAAAGACCGGCTCTTGGCCCATTGGCTACCACCGCTATGACAATTGACAACGGCTTTGTCACGATTCTGGAGCCTCGTGGGATCCTTGGTCAACGGGAGACGGTCAGTCCACCCTGGCTCCACTTTCGAACTATCAACCAGGTCCGTTATACTCACGGCAATGCCTGAATTAAAAGCTCGAGCTTCTCTGCCTGTTTCAATAATTCGCCGAGGGGTCTAAGCACGTGCCTCCAAACGCAGGGCCAAGACGTGAGGACCATGCTGGCTCCATCTTCAGGTGACAATAAGCTTCAACACCGCCATGTGCTACATCATTTTTCTCATCTCCGACGGCATAGTCTTTGCAAATCATGTCTATCAACCGTTCGAATTCCTTTCCCGAAAATGGCAAAGCTGCCGACCCGCCGCCTTCGATGACAGTCATGAAACTGGCCATGACAGGGCGTGATGACCGTGCGTGATCAACAACAAGCTACCTACGGGAGAAAACATTGTAATATTCAGATAAATTAATCCAATACCCTACCCTGTACAGCGGGAAGCAGGCTAGCATTACCCTCTTATCCACCTCCACCCCACGTCAGCTAAGTGACAAATGCTACTCGGTATCGCCGACGGCCAACCGCGTCCATACCGCAATCATGCTTCCTTGGCCTTAGAGTTTGAAAGAAGAGACTCGCGTGGAACCCTCCGCCGGATGGGCCCCGACTCCCGGAGCGTGGAGGGGAGGGGGGGTTTCTGCTGGCATCAAGCAAGCTTGTGTTGGCACTGCCTCTAACGCAGAAGCCTAGAAGTGGAGACTGTAGCGTCGAGGGTTAAACACCAGCGCGAGACAGGTCTGCTCCGCGGGGTAGCAGTAACAACCTTAACCAGGAAACGCTAAGCTCAAGGGTTAGTGATCGACTCCAGGACGGTTTTCTCCAAGGTTACGTCAAAACCCACCGAGTCCATACCAGACCCTCTCCTTTCCGTGTTGCTACTACAGTGCGATAGCTCTTACTTGCCCGCCGGGCTGGCCCTATCAGCATAACCGGCCTAGTCCTCCCGCAACGGCCCTCTCCCTACAATGCCTGACTTTGCCTAGATGATTTGGGTCACCTGACGCGGCAGCTGACGCCAAGACCCAGGGATTTAGATTTAGAGATCTCTACCATTCCACCATCTAGATCTTTAAATAACCTCGGATCTTATCTCCACCGCGTGCTCAGCTCTTCAACGCCTGCGACGGGTGCAAAAAGCAGACCGATCACCCAGCACACCGATGAACATCGCAAGAGCAGCCTCGCCAAACTGACTCGAGCGCGACGTCGCATTGCATTCTGGTGCCGACGCATCCGCCTCCCGTAATTCGCCAGCTCCTCCTCCTCCCAAGAAACACACCCCACGACGTCGCACGAAAACGGTGAACGAGCGGGTGGGCAGGTACGCTGGAAGATTGAGAAACCATGTCGCCGATTACTGTCGACGCAACTGCGCGATCTCTCGGCCGGTGCAGCACCCAGGGCCGCCTTGCTTTTCGTGCTTGGCTGACCCTATTTCGCGTGCCGCACTGTCTCGTGTGTGTATGTATGTGTATGTGAGTGTGCGTGTCCGTCAGCGACATCCAGACAGGGGAACAGGGGATAAACCCAGAGGCAGGAAGCGTCCGGGGTGGCCGAGTAGGCAGAGTGAGAGACAGTAAATAGGGAGCATTCCGCGAAAGGGAAGGGCACGTTCCGCGTAACGTCAGCAAGCAGAGCCCAGACGTTGCGGCATCTGGCAGAAGCGAGTGTATTCGGACATCCGCTCACATTAAGGCTTAGCGCGCGGCTCGCACGCGCTGTTTCTGTAGAAGACCCGAGCGGGAAGGATGTGTTGATGATTCCTGTCAGATTTTCGGTAATTTAGTGAGGATGCTGATGGTGGTGAGGCTACTTTTTTGGGGTGTTGCCTGCTATTCCTTGTGAGACTGCAGTGCCAACCCCAGCCCGGGGGTGCGTGCGCACATCATCGCTATCTTTCAAAATGCCCACACAAGCCCCGTTTGCATGCTCCTGTGGCTTTTGCGTTTCTGATTAGCCATAAGTGCTACTTATGGGTGCCTGATGTCGACACTGTTTGGAGGTCGTGTTATAGTGTTTTAATTAATTGGATCTGAGAGATGTTTCCGAGTCTGCCCGTTCATAAGACGTAGCTGAAAGCTGAGTAAGAGATAGGTCACGCTCTGGATTCGCCCTACTCGGAAAACGCTCGGAGCTTCTGGGCTCTCGCGCCTGTCAGATCTTAAGGTACTAATAATGAGGACACATCGAATTTGATTACGTGATACGTAAATGTAGTAGATTGATTCAGCGGTGAGGAAAAGTTGTTGAAACAGTGTAGTAAGAAAAAGAAAACGCGCTAGGGCTCGACGTCCCCAGCAATGACACCTGAGATGCAACAAACCAATCCAAATATCGCAACAGACTTGTTCTCCGAGACACAAACTGCGTCGAAACGCCGTCATCAATATCGTAAAATGTGTTGGGTACGCAGGAATCTCAAGCTCCGCTGAGGGAATAATTATGTCCAACGAGACGAGGAATTTTTTGCCCAGGATTCTAGGCATGCGGAATCCAGAATCCAGTGAACTGACCCACCTTGCGGCAAGAAAATGCTCCACAAATAAGGCGCGGAATGTAAGATTCGCAAAAAACAAGGCAGCACGGCTTGAATCAATGCTTGAATGCTCGCTCAATAAGCCACCAAACGCCTCAAGATTCGTCATGCACTTCGTCAATAACCCCCGGCTTCGATGCTGAACCCAGCGCACCCCCGGTCGAGGAGCCGCTGAGCGAGCTGACCGATCCCACCCTCTCCTTGGGCGGCGGCTCGTCCTTCATACACGCGTTTTCGAGCATATTGGTCCACTTGCCACTAGTCCCGGCGTGGCTGTGTTTCAAGTGCTGCCGAAAGTGATCGGCGCGGAAGAATTTCTTTGCCTGGTTGCACTCCCCGAATTTGTGCACGTGATTCAGGTGCTCGGATCGTACTTCCCAATTCGCGGGATTGGGGAACTCCTCACCGCAGTAGCCGCAGACATCGGCAGTGGCAGGGTGGGCCGTGGAGGGGTGAAAGGCCGCTTGCACACCCGCGAGCGCTGCGCAGGACCATGAATGTCGTCGTAGGTGTAGCGAATTTTGGTGTCGTTCGGCTTCATTCTTGTTCTTGAAGCGATTCTGGCAGTATTGGCAGGTGTACTGCTTCTCGAGCTCGTGGATGCTGGTGGGGGGAGTTAGTTTTCACGTGCAAGATTGCAAGATCGAAAATATGTCGCCCTAGTAGTGAACGCTTTGGACGATACATACCGTAATTCTTCCTCACTGTCGAATTTTTTCGGTTTCTTGGGGCAGCACTCGCAGATAAAGAGACCTTGGATCTTGTTGGAGACGCTGTTCTGTCTTGAGTGCACTAGGCTGTCTCCAGACATTTTGCGATGTTGGGTGGGCTCGTTTTCAGAGAGACCGCGTTGGTGGTGCGCTCTGGACAAGGAACCACGTGGACTGGGATTCAGCGACCTGCTAGCTGCATACGGTGAAACGGGGCCGAACTCCGTTTCCGTCGAAGGCGAAAGTGCGCCCGGTGAAAGTCGTGGCTCGCCGCTGTAGCTGGTGGCGCTGCTGGCGGCGGAGAGGCCGTATGATGATGCAAATGATCCCGTTCTCTGACTGAGTGATGAGGCTGAAGAAAGTGACCCTTGGTTTGCGTGGAACCTCGATACTGGTGAGTTGCGGTTGACCAGCATTTGTGCAGACCGACGGTGATAGAGATCGTTGCCCCCACCCACCGTTGGTCGGTCTTCCCGAGCAGCCTCTGAGGGAGGCGAAGAAGCCCGTCGCTTAAGTCCGCATTTTGAGCCCAATTGGTATTCATCAGACCCTGACGGACTGCGATCGTTGATGTTCAGGTCGCGCAGGCCATTTTCCTCCATCGTGAATTCTTGTTCTGAGAAGACACTCTGATCGTAACTTCCGCGGTGTTGCTGTGATGAAGAACTATCATCCAAGGTCCCTGGGGTAGAAATGCTGCCGTAACGTCGTTGGTAGCTGTCTAAGCCCGGATCGAACGAGTGGGCAGGCGAAACGGCTCCGGACGGCGTCCACCGGGAGATAGGTGACTCGAGGGACGGGTATAGCCGTTCTGGGACGGACAGAGGTTTTAATTGTCCATTGAGCTTGCTTAAGGCTGTGTGTGGAGCCGAAGATGTTTCTTGGGCGCTTGAGGAGAGGAAACCCGGCCCTGAAGTTCTGGTCGGTGTGTTGGGACCACCAATTTTGGAGAGGACTTGTTTGTCGTATGCTTGAGAGGAGTTCTCGAGAGATCTCTGGCCTAGTTGCTTTTCGCTAGTGAATCTGTTGTTCAGTGCATCCGCCATGTCAGCCTTCATGATCAAAAGTAACATTAACCTAAACCACCAAGATCTTTTGGAAACTGCCAGTGGCAATATTTTGAAGCAGAAAGTCGGAGTGCACGATAGAAGTGTAGGGCTCACCGATGATTCTTTGAGAGGGGCGGGCGACTCAAGGCCCCACGATCTTCGTCGCTGTCTGGGCTTTCGTTGCTCATTTCCGTGTCGCGGGGGTATTTAGTTGCTGAGATTGGGCCGTCCCGCCGGACAGCAACGCCATATCCATTCCGCTCGCCATGGTCTGCCGGTTTGTCCCGCCGCAACTGACCGCCACCACCAAGCAAGCTCGATCCTGGTTTTATAGATCCAAACGACGACCTTCCAAACCCTGCACTGCTGGAGATGTTGGAGTTGCCCCACTGCCAACCTGGATCCTGCCCCTCGCTGAGCTCGTCGATATAACGAGGAGGAGGCAAGGGCGGTGGCGGAGACTCTCGAGCGTTTGGAATGGCCATAGGAATTCCTGGGCCGGAGGCGTAGGGGGAACGGCGCGGTATCGAGTACCGACTGTGGACTGATCCCGAATCATATATCCGAATCGACGGTGTCGAAGTTGTGTGCGACATGTCCATAAGGGGTGACAAGGGTTGCCACCAGCTGAATCGTGCCCGTCGCGAATGACTGAACAGATGTGGCAAGCAAGCAGTTAATGCTCAGCGCTTAGGACTCTCTGAAAGGCAGCCAGCCAGCCAGCCACGGAGAGACCGGAATGGTAAGCAGAATTGGCCGTGTCCCGGGGTAGGACGAAAGCAGAGCGATGCTATGCACCGGGTTGCTTTGGCACAGCGTATTGCTGGTGGGAAGGTGTTGAAGGAGAAGTTATCGTGGTACTGGTTCAAGCCGCGGGGAGGTTAGCACCAAAACAACCTTTCAGCCCTACGTCGTTTGAGGCAACTTCAGGCTGAGAATGGCATCGGAGAAGCCCATAGCTGAAAAAAAGAGGGTACTAACGCTGCACAGCCACGCACAACTCAAGCAACTGAGTGCGCGTCTTTCCTCTACTATCCCGATATTTCTGCTGCAGTCGTGTGTTGGTCGTAGCTCATGGTAATACCACCAGCCATTAGAAAGCGCACAGCACCCAAACGGCGAAGGTTCTGAGGACCGGACTCGGCGGCGTCGCGCCAAGACGCTAATAGGGGAATAATTTCAGGAGGGATGAAGCATCAGAGGGCAGGGCACCATTCGTGGGCATAAGGGCAGAACGTAGGGAAGAAAAAGAAGTCGAGGGAGCTCACTCATCCAACGGCCGAGGGGGGGAAGGGATCCTTAGCATGCCAAATTATGCACCGTGCGAGAGGGCGGCGAGCAGAGGCGCCCCCGTTGACAGCGGCTGGATTGGCTAAACCAGACTCCGCCGAACTACCAGCCAGAGTGCGGCAGCATGAACAGGGGTCCCAGCTTGGAGATGGCTTTCATCTGCAGCCCCTACTCGAGAACCACACTATCGGCTCGAGCTTTCCAGAAGACCTGCAGAATGCCGCAGGGCCAACGAATCCTCATCCCCCAATGACCTTCGGTGGGCGGCCGGGGGGGTACAGGGCGACAGGGCTCGATACAAAGGTAATCAACCGAGAGTCGGCCGGCACACAGAGCAGAGGGTGACGGCTTGCACATTTGAGATCGGGATGTTTCAAGATGACGAGGAGGAGCGCTGGAGGCTCCCCGGTGGCTTGGGACAAGCTCGAATAAGCCCAACAGCGTCGACTTTCAATCTAAAGGAAGCCCGCGCATTCGCAGCCCTGTCGGCTCAGGCCGTTTCCAGAGCGCCCACCGGCCCAGCAGCCCAGCAGCAACGTCGCCCGCAGCGCAACGTCAGATCGGAGGGATAGACCCGCGACCAACGGCGAGGGAGGAGCGGGACGGGCGAGTGAGGGATAGGCCACTGGGGGGGAGGGGGGCGATTAGATAGAAATGCAGAGCAGATGCACTGGATGCACTGGGGGAGGACACGACGTCCCACGACAGGGCCACGGAATTTTTAGAGCAATGCTTGCATAGCTGCATTGCTCCGCCAAGATGCAAGCATGCGTGCATTCATTCATACATTGGACCTAAGCCAAATGGGCAGGTAGCGCCAAGGTAAGGCAGCGGGTAAGGACTTGCAGCTGTTTGGGATCAAGGCGCGACCGTCAGCCTTACAACTCTGCCCATCCCCACTTTGTGACTAGCTTTAGCGGCGTCGGCTGGGGACTCCAGCACTCCTGCCAGCCTCCTCTTTTTGTTTCTTACTGCTTGCGTGCATTCCTCCGCGACGACAACATGCCCATGCCCCCTCCCAGCCCGCCCCAACATGTCCTTTCTTCACCGCACTCCCTTTGCTGCCTTGCTCTGGCCCACCTCCCCCACTCGACGCCCGCCCTGCAACGGTGATCTGCTGATCAGTGCATTTCCATCTCTCCAAGTAGTCGTAGCTGCTTTGCTGGCTTGCTGTGTGTCGCGACAGAGGGCTCCAAGTGGCGGTGCTATTTTTCCGAGGCTGAGAGAGTCCTGCCGTGATCCGCCTTGTCCCCTTGCTTAGGGGGCATTACACAATCCTCACTTGGCCAAAGACGGTAGATCCCGTGCGAGGGGACTGCAGCCATCGAGCCATCATCTCGCTCATTTCGCCCATTATTTTCGCTCATGATGCGCTTGACGGCTCGGAGCAAGCAAACGGGGGCATATTGGCATGGCTGCCGTGGGAATTACCCCAGACAAATAAAAAACAGGACCCGCTTCTCCATCCGTTCCCGGCTACAGCACTTTCTGCTCTTTGATCGCTCAGTCGATGCTCTCCTGACTGCACTGTCGGCCTGGCTCATCGCCCTCTAGCTGGATGTGATGCAAGCTGCAGAGTGTGACGATCGCCGATTGTTAATGTGCTGGCGTCGACTGGTTTATCACGGCCGCCCAAAAGATCTCGACAACTGTGACAGGGGGTGAACTCTGCGGCCGACGCGCTGGGCGTCGTATTGCCGTGTTGCTAATTCTTAGATTGCCAGTTCCCCAGATTGCCCGGTTCATCTGGGCTCTGAGCGAGTCTCCGGTTGACGCACGCGGGGGCGGGCGCTCCCTGACTCCAAGCGTCTTGGGGGTGTGGATGCTCTGACAGGGCTGTGGCGCTCTGACCCATAGGGCTGGTGGCTGTGACCCTCCCGGCGCCTTGATGATCGCGCTTCAGAAATCCGCGGCCATCAGGGGCGCTGGGCAGCTAGCAACGACACCATCAAAGTGTGGGACTACTTTGCTACAAAAGTCCTTTTAGTCCTCTCCAGCTCGCCGACTTGGGAAGACTGCCCTCCCTTCGTCCGTAGTCCAAAAATAGGCATTTTGCCCGTTGAGCTCGTTGACAAGCAATTACGTTTGGCGCTGGCCCAGTCCTTGGAGCCTCGGGAAAAAACCCGAGCCCTTCAAAGGCTAGGACGACACAACCACCCTTGGGCCCCAATACTCCACACACTCGCCTCACGATCTGAAATCAAGTCTCCACTACTGCACGCAATCTCGAGCTGTCATGGCCCTACTTGACAAGGTGCCCGGCGATTTGAAACTCTACATTGGCGGGTATGTCAAATACACTTTTTTACTGGTCACCTGTCCGTCCCGCACGCCTCTCTGCCATCCACAATCTCGGCCACTGACATGTCTGGCATAGGCTGTTCACCTTGCGCCGGCGCGATGCACTTCAACAAGCTAATATAACGCACGTCCTGTCAGTGCTTCGAATGCCGCTCAATCAGGAGCTCTTCAGCCCTTTCAAGCACATGGTTGTCGAGGTCGACGATGTAGAAGATGAAAACTTGCTCGAGCATTTCCCTGCCACCAACCAGTTTATTCAAGAGGGTCTTGATGGTGGTGGCGGCGTGCTGGTCCACTGGTACGTGATCCTGGTATAGCTGAGTGCCACATATCCCAACCTTTGACCGACACCTCGAATCTCCTTTCTTGGCAATTTCGCCATCTTCAATAGTGAACGGGTAGTCCACTTGTGTCATTGTGCGCAACACACAGCTTTACATGCTGCACGTGTCCTTGTTTTTCATATTTTTCACCCTGTAACCCTTACAGCTTCACCAAGGTGCAAGTTTTTCTTCACTCCTCCCGCTTCCCGAGCTTTGTCTCCTGTTCATACACACCGCTCGTTTGCCACCACAACTTTTCAGAACCAATCTTTACAGCATGCCAACCACGTTCTTCACCCTAGTGCCATGGGAAAATCACGGTCGGCGACGTGTGTCATCGCTTACTTGATGCAAAAGCATAACATTACGCCTTCTGAAGCCTTGTCTCACATCCGCCAAGCACGATCAATATGCGAACCTAACGACGGCTTCATGGCCCAATTGGAGCTATATGGGCGCATGAATGCGCCTCAAGGCGTCGAAGAATCTCCGGCTTACCAGCGCTGGGTTTACCTACGGGAAGTCGAACTAAGCCGCGCGTGTAGTCAAGCGCCCGAGGCAGAAAAGATTAGATTCGAAGACGAACATGTGGCTGGGCAATCTGCCGACTTTGAACTACGATGCCGCAAATGCAGGTGAGTTGTCGTGTGCTGGAGGACGTTGTCTCGCTTTTGCCCCTTTCTATCTATCGATTCACCGCCCAGCAGCCTGCTTACGCAATGCAGACGAACTTTAGCAACCTCTCAATATCTCATCTCGCACGTCCCTTCTACCACTATCAATGACCAGACTGAGGCACCAGCCCCTGCAGCATCGTCCTCTAATTGCGCCCACTACTTCTTGGACCCCTTGTTGTGGATGCGGCCAGAGCTTGAGCAAGGCAAGTTGGACGGGCGCCTCGAATGTCCGAAATGCCATACGAACGTGGGCAAATATGCCTGGCAAGGAATGCAATGCAGTTGCGGCGGCTGGGTTGTCCCTGGCATCAGCCTATCAAAGGGTAGAATCGATGAGGTGAAGTCGCGGACCTCTGCTGCTGCAGAGATTAGGCGACCGCCCGGCGCCGTCTCATCATTGCCAAGTCGTGGAACTGCAAAGGAGAACCTGTAAGGCTGTAGGGCAAGGTTTACGATAGCGTAAGGCTATGGAATGTGGCGTCGAATGGTGTTGATGCTTCGACGATAGTTTCTGTCGAATCACGCCACTGACTCGAAACTGACTTCCCCTCGTGCACAGCTGCTGGGAAGTTTTACCTCGCTCTCGATCGGGTTTTCAGCTCTACCTAACTAGATCTGGCTAATCGTACGCTACTTAATTATGTCACCTGAATTAAGCCAACGTGCCATTTTTAAAAGCTTCAAATACGTATGAGGATAGGTATCTTAATTAAATCCGCCGGGTTTTGTCTTCAACCGCACGGCGCCGAACCTTGCTACCTCACAGTACGACCTAATTCGTGATTTAATACTTTATAAGCGGCTCTCTACTGCTCAGATGGCTGACGTTGCTAAGTGTAGTAAGCATTCAATTGAATTGATACACTCGAATTTTCATTACTTCGGCACTACAAAAGCTCCTAGGAACGATGGCTGAAGGCCTTAATCTATTACGCCTCTTGTGCTAGAGGCTCTGCGTAAAAACTTACTTAAGAAGCCTAAGCTGTATTAGGATGAGATGGCGGTCGTCTTATGAGACGAATTCAAGGTCCTTGTATTAACATTTAGCATTAGCGGGACTTTAAAGTCTATAGGTTGGTTAAAGAAAGTAACTCACCTAGTAGCAAAGGAGTAAAATCTGGGTCTACGAGATTTTTACCTCTGTAACCTATTAGCATTTCACTCTATTACCTCGTACACGTTAACGAGTCTAAATATAATAAATTAATTCGATTTAGACGGATTAGTTGGTCTCCTCTTAGTGTAGCACCTATCTAAATTGATCGGCTCCACCGTGACCAGTAATATCAAATCCTGCCTGCCTATACACAAGATGGGATCCTTCTAGCTGAACAACATTAGACGCGAGCGCTTCTAGAAGAAATAGTTGTGCTTTGGGCGACGGCATATGTATATGATCTAGCCCCGTGGCCAGGCTATTCCGTTTGCCCGAAAATTTACTATTTTGGAATCTTAAAGTTAACAGCACAGGCAGCATCTTTCAGGATTAAAAATGATCTTATACTTTTTTAATTCCGTTTACAAACGCCTAAGCACTAGTATATGCAAGTGAAGTATCTAGGAAGTGTGTGGGCTAGCTAAGAAAATTTGGTCGGACAATAACGGTACGGGCGAGGAAGATGGACAATTAGGACGCTTGGAATAAGGGCGGGCTAGCGTATAGAAAGTAGGAAGGAGTTCGCGGGCGTATTAGATAAGGCTGCGGGAGGAGGCGGCATTTCAGTCGTGGCTCAGGACGGTTTGTTCTTAGGATATATAAATGTATCTATCTAAATTAATTTTAGATCTAAACTGTCTAATACCTAAAATCTTGCAATACCGCTTTGTATGGAATGTATGTCAATTTGTTAATAAAGCCAAGAAGACATCAAGCGTTCCAGGAATCCTTTCTACAGCCTTAAGCATATGTCCACGGCAGTTGGATTGGAATAAAAATCTGGTGAGTGTACCAACGCTGCCATGCACTAATCAACCTTTATGTACACCCAAGAGTGACGCCATCTCCAAACGTATCCTATGTAGAAAAACTTACTCTCTTTAACACGAGCTGGCGTATCCATATAAAGACTGATGTCATTGGGAAGGGTAATAGTATGATTATTCATTACCCAACTATTGAGATAGCCAGTGCTTTCATCAAACCAAACCCAAACGGTTTAAACCATCTTATCAGACGTTTAATTAATATCAAACTAAGTTTATTTAGTTTGATAACTATCAATCAAACCAAACCCAATTAATCTGGTTTAACAATTAACGTATTCCACCATCGAGCCGGCCAAACCATCAAGCCGGCCATTTTTCCTTAGCACAACCAACTTTCTCCTTATCACGTAATGTCTCAACAACGCAACGCGATAGCTATTTAATACAAAGGTAGACTTAAGCTTGCTCTTTACGCTTATAAATCTGGCCAATTTAAGAGACTGCAACGCGCTGCTGTAGCCTTTAATGTTATGCACTAGAGACTCTCTAATCGGCTCTACGGAATCGCCTCTTAAACCTAAACCTAACCCAATTACTAGAAGCTCACTGCGACCAAAGAGCAGATGATTATCCAATACATCCTTAACCTTAATTCGCGAGGATTCGCGCCCCAGCTATACAAGGTGGCAGATATAGCTGATAAAGTGCTAGGTATTTGCGGTAGTAAGCTAGTTAGCAAACACTAGGCTAAGAGATTTATAACGCGTTTAAATTAGCTTAAGATAGCATTTAATTAAGCAAAGGATTGCTAAAGAATACTCTAAGAGGATCTAGAGATAATTAGCGCGTGGTTTAAGCTAGTAGAGGACACTAAAGCCAAGTACGGCGTCCATAACAACGACGTGCACAACTTTAACAAGACTGGCTTCTAGATGGGCGTTGTTGGCTTAATAAAGGTTGTTATAGGTGTAGAGAGACGCGCTTAACTAGAGCTTGTTTAGCTAGGTAATTATAAGTGGGTTATAGTTATCCAGAGCATCTACGCGGCTGGGTATACAACCCCGCCTTTTATTATCTATAAAGGACGCGTCTACATCTCTGTATAGTACGAGGAGGCTAATATCCCGCGTAATTAGAAGCTCTCTATCTCTAAGAACGGCTAGACTAACAACGTGCTTAGTCTAGAGTGGTTAAAGCACTTTAACAGGCACATAAAAACGCGCCAGGTAGGGGGGTACAGGCTACTTATTCTAGACGGCCATAAGAGCCACCTAAACCAAGATTTTAAGGACTACTACCTTAAACACAAGATCCTTACCCTCTATATACTAGCCCACTCTTCGCATATCCTCTAGCCGCTTAATATGGTTTGCTTCTTGCCGTTAAAGCGCAAGTACTTCTAACGCGTTAAAGACTTAGCACGCTAACGCGTCTTCCATATTAATAAGGAGGGCTTCCTACTAGCCTTTAGAGACGCGTTTCTTAACATATTTATAGAGGCTAACTGCTAAAAGGCCTTTAAGGCATTAGGACTAGTCCCTATTAATACATAGGTGGTTCTAGGTCGCCTTAAAGTATGGCTACGTACCCCACTAGCACCCCCACCATAGGAGACGCTATGGCAATTAAAAATACTAAGTAATACGCATAAATTCGGATCTTAGTTAAAGCTAGTAAGCAACTCCTTTACTTAATTACCTGTTATAGCTTAGGCTAGCTTCTCTCAGCTTATAAAAGGTGGTAAACTTATACTACACCAAAACGCGCTTTAAGCAGCCCGGATTTCTAAGCTTAAAGAGCAATTAGCAGTAATAACCAAAAGAAAAACGCGCAAACGCAAGCGGATTCAGCATGGTAGCACAATAGAGTATAGTGAGGCTGCAGCCTAGGTGGCCGCAGAGGCCTCTATAACTGCTAGGCGGTCAAAGAGGGCTCATAGTAGTGGTAATTAAGAAAGAGCTCAGCCTGCTCTACGGCGCTGTGGGAACTGTAGCAGGACTGGGCACAACGCGCGCACGTGTAAAAAAGATATAGAGATATCTTCTGAAACAGATGCAAGCACGACGTACATAGGTTCCTTGCTTAATAGCGATAAAAATGAAGATGCGTAGCATGAGTTGGTCGTGCCAAGGAAAAATGGCCGGCTCGATGGTTTGGCCGGCTCGATGGTGGAATACGTTAATTGCTTATATTACTCTAGCTATAAGCCTACAGCTGCAAACCTTCGCGTAGGCCTGATTTTAATAGCATAAGCGCCTTAATTGTATTAGGCTTAAGGCTATTGCGCTTATCTATAAAGATATTAAGAGCGTCGCTAAACTTGCGCTCCAGGTTGCTACTTTCTAGCGGCGCTGCAGCAAGATCAAGAGCTATTAAACTAAGTATAGGATACTTATTATAACGGTTAAACCACTAGTTAATTACATTAATATTAATCTTTATTCTATTGCTCCTTACCAGCCTCTTTATAACTGGGCTATTGAGATAGCGATTAATTTCCTTAGTAATAGAATCTCTTACCTCCTTACCCCAATTAGAATTACTGTCTTTAGGCTAATACTTAGTGTAAGGCTTCCGCTTGCGTAGCGAGCTGCGTATAGCCATTACCTTTGGTATAGAAGGCCTGCTCTTAAGTAAAGTATAAACAAACTCTTTAAAGTCATTCTTAACAGCTTCTTGCTATTTAGGCCTTAAAGCCTAATATATCTTAAACCACTAAAACTTCCTACTAGGATGGAGAAGAATAGCTACTTAGTAAGCTAGTGTTATATTACAAAGGCTATAGTAGTAGTTAAGTTTCTCCTATATAAGCTCTACTATAGTAATAATATACTTGTTCGTATACTTATTGGCTACCAGCCTTACTTTTTACTTCTCTATAAAGGTTAAGAGGCTATTAAGCTTTATAAGCCACTACTAGAGAGAGCTAGTATTACTATAAATGCCATAATACTTTAGTTTAAAGGTTGCTTTAGCTAGAGGCTCTAGTATCTTTTTAATATTATGCAGAGCCTCCTAGTAATTAGGTAGGAGTTAATCGCTAGAGATACTATAGTTAGAGGTTAATTTCTGCATTCTAGTATACTTGTTAATAGTAGGGCGTAAGCGGAGACCTATTTAAAAGAGATTCTATTAGCAAGGTCTTAATCTATCCCTAAAAAAAGGCTTAGTATTAAGGCTTATTATAAAACCTAATTAATTAATTAGGCTTAGCTTTAGAAGGCAGAACAGTGGCTATTAATTATATAGTGCGTATTTAAGTCAATCTAAGTTACTAACTGGTAACTTACCTACTAACTAGCCTTCTTATGTAACGGAACCTTGTAGCAGGAACTACGGTGGGTTCTATTATTAGGCTAAGTATATAGGTAAGAACAAAACAATAACGTAATAATAACTGGTGGAGTAGTTGCCTAATAGATTAACTCCAATTGTATTCTAAGATTCACTATAAGGAGAGAACTATCTATAGTAGGGACTAAGGTCCTTTAAATACACAACCGTACTCCTAAGAAATCCTCTCTTATACGTAAGATACGTGTTATACGTGTTATACGTAGCGTACACTACATATACTTCGTACACTGCGTATAACATTATATAACTCGCTTACTATTCCTCGTTATATAGTTCTACTAGATCCATCCTAGACCGTACCTATATTAACCAACTAGCTTCCTATAACTCTTCCCCAAGTAGTTATAACACCGTACTTAAAGCGTCCGTAACACTATCTCCCTCCTCTTTATCTTCGTCCTTAAAGATTCCTAATATCTCCAAGTCGTCCACTAGAGGTGTAATGTCCGTTTAATTAGTCTGGTTAATATCTTTGCTTATTATACCTAAAGCTTCTTCTTCTTTATAAGCGCAATATTATGCTCGCACTATGGCTGCCATACTGTTGCTTAGTAAGGTAATATTGTCTTTGTGTTCTCATTATGCAAAAGCAGGGTTAGTATATATTGCAATAGCAAGTCCCTTATCTTAACAACCCTTGTCTTGCTTAGAGTGTACCAAAGCAAACATTTAATTATCCTGCAATGTTCGCTCTGTCTCTAACGCTAAGTATACGCATCCTATAACTCTTAACAGTCTTTAAGTTCCCTAAGTAACTTATTATAGGGTCTCATGTTTAATCTGCCGCTATAAAGCTTAATAGTAAGCTCTTAAGCACCTTAAATAAACTCTGTTGTTCGCAAGAAGTAGAGCAGGAGGCTATAGCTGCTTAACAGCGTACCCTTAAAGCCCGTCTATTGGCCTCTGCCCGTCTTCTTCGTCTTAAGAAAGTGCATAAGAAGGTCCGTTTTAAGGAGTAGAAACTAGTTTAATAGGGTCTTAATAAATTAGGTAATAAGAGAACTGGCTCTCCTCCTACAAGGAAAATAACTCTAAGTAGCTCGGCAATTGCTCCTCTTGGGTCCCCCTTAGGTAACTTATTCTTTAGCAATCCTTCTTTATTAATATTACCTAACCTACTTTCTTTTAATACTCCTGTACCTTTCCTATAGCGTTTTTTAGGTTGCTTAGTAGTTCCTAGGTAGTCTCACTATAGCCTATCTACTTTACTTTATACTATATTTTATTATCTACATCCTTATAACTAATGATCTTTAAAACTTACTATTTGTCTTCCTTTTGTCCTCTATATATATCTGCCTTATAGACTGGTGGCTTAATATTCCTATATACTGGCTCTAGCATTGCAACGTGTTATATAGGGTAGATTTTTATTTTAGCTAGTAGGTTCAACTTATATATAACTAATAAAATTCTTTACTTAACTTTAAAAGGTCCTAGTCTAATATAGTCTAACTTCTTACTTAGTCATTAACTCTTAAAATTTTTATATAGTAGCCATACTTTATCCCCCTCCTTAAGATCTGGTCCTTTAGATCTCTTAGCATTATAGTACCTTTTTATTTATTCTTGTACTAGTTTAGCTATTTCTTTAAGGTCTACATAAAGATTTATTAACGTCTCCATTCTTTGTTTAGCTATGCTACTTATCTTTTTTGCTTAATATGGCGATAATAATGTTCTTGGCTTATATCCGTAATTTGCCTTAAATAGTAATGTCCCCATTCCTTCTTATAGTGTTGCATTATATATAAACTATGTAACTGGTAATAATAATACCTAATTGTTCTGTATATAATTAATATAGTGCCTTAGATACTGCTCTAGTATCTAGTTTAATCTTTCCGTTTGTCTGTCCATCTACGGATAATACACTATAGATATTGCTGCGCGAACTCCCTATTCTACCAGAAACACTTCCTAAAATACTACTATAAATCTTAGATCTCTGTCTAATATAATCTTATCTAGTGCTCTATGTCTTATAAATACTTCCTTTATATAGATTCTAGCGATATCTTCTACTAATATCTCTTTAGTGCATGCTATAAAGTATCCCTACTTTGTTAGCTTATCTACTATTACTAAGATTATATTATAATCTTGTCCTATAATAGGATCTCTTAACTTTAGTAACTTAATAATAAAGTCCTATAATATAACCTCCTATGGTCTTCCTGGTGTCTTAATAGGTTATAGCCCTCTATATAGCTTATGCCTTGTTGGTTTGTTTCTTTAGCAATCTAGATATTCCTTTATAACTTATCTTGCTAGTCCCTAGATTCCTTAAACAATATATTCCTCTTAAAGTCTTAATACTAAGCCTATAGCTCTACTATGTCCTTGTGTTATTCCCTTGTGGAATTCCTTAATAAATTCTTCTGTGATAGACTTAGGTATATACATTACTTCTCTATTTTTATATTGCTCTAAGTCTAGATTCTCTACCTATATCTCTTAGATCTTCTATATCCAATTACTCTCTAGTAATTTATAGATCTGACTTTCCTTAGTTGCTATAATCTTTAGATAATTATACCTAATTAACCCGTCTTAATTCTTTTGTAATAAAGCTCCTAATAGCTTTTTATTACTTTATAGTTTAGCCTTTCTACTTAAAGCGTCTACTCGTGTATTATCTGTACCCTTAGTATACTAAATTTTGAAATGGTATTCTGTAAGCATTTCCGCCCATCTAACCTGTCTTTGGTTAAGTTCCTTTATTATTAGAAATCCTATAAGGTTCTTATAGTCCGTCTTAACCATAAATAGTTTCTCTGTGCCTTATAAGAATACTCTCTATTCCTTAAGTGCTGTAACTATACCTAATAACTCCTTGTTGTAGATATTATAGTTTAACTCTAGTGGTGTTATCTTCCAACTATAGTATACCACTGGGTGCCATCCATCTTAATATTTCTATATAAAGTATGCCCCTAGTGCAAAGTCTAATATATTTGTTTTTATAACCGTCTCTAGACCTAGTTAATAGATCTTAAGAACTAGCTCCTAGGTAAACAACTCTTTAATTCTCTTAAATAGTTCTTATTACTCCTTTCCCTATGCCTATAGTTCTTCTTTTTTTGTTAACTGTATAAATGGCTTAATATCCTATAACTATTACGCTATAAACCTTTTATAGTAATTACAAAACCCTAGGAATAATCTTAACTATATAACGTTTTCTAGTTCCTGCTAATTTACTATAGCCTCAATTTTCTTTAAATCTATATTAAGTTGGCCTAGTTTAATAATAAATCTAATAAAATCGGTCTTTCTAGTAAAGAACTTGTATTTCTTAATTGCTACTAGCATTTATTCTTCTTATAGTCTCTTTAAGACCTATTTAATATGTTCTTTATGTTCTTCCTTACTCTCTAAGTAGATAATAATGTTGTTAAGGTATACTATAACAAATTCATTTAGGTATTCTCCTAATATACTATTAATTTGCTTCTAGAACATTACTAGTATATTTATAAGCCTAAATTGTATAACTAATAGTTTATATAGTCCTTCTTTTAACCTAAAGGCTGCCTTCTATTTGTCGCCTTTCTTAATCCTAATCTAATAGTACGCCTATCTTAGATCTATCTTTATAAAGATCTTTACGTTGCCTATCCTATCTTAGATTTCACTAATTAAGGGTAAAGAATACCTATCCTTCCTAGTAATGCTATTTAACTATCTATAGTCTATACACATCCTAAGTTTTCCGTTTTTCTTTAGGATAAATAATACTGGATATCCTACTAATAACTATAATGGTTTAATATATCCCTTTTATAAGTTCTCCTAAATAAACTCCTTAAGCGCTACTAACTCTGTTTTAGTAAGCTTATATATTAGAAAGAACTTTAGACTTATTCCCTTTTTTAATTCTATCTTATAGTCCTAAGCTATATACTCTAATAGCTTCTTACTTTCTAGTAACTATAACTTTTTACTATACTTATAGTATCTCTTTAGTACATAACTTAAGCCTTACTTAGTCTCTTTATATATTACTCCAACTTAGTACCATACCAACTTGGTTTACTGTCGCATTTTGCGCTATTATATATTCTTAATATTAACCTAACCTATAACCCAATTAATCTTTGGATTATACTCCTGTAACTAAGGCATTCCTAGTATTACCTTATCCTATCCTAATAGTAGGATATTAAAAGACATTCTAACTGGTCTCCCTTTAATAGTTAACTAAATAGGTCCTATTTTAAGATTAATAATACCTCCTTTATAGGCTATCTAATCTCCTAAAATTATTATAAGTGGATATAGGTATTCCTTTTATCTATATAGTAACCCTATTCTTTCTACTACCTTTAGTAATATATAGTTCCTAATTGCTCCACTATCTACTAATGCTTCAAACTGCTAATCTTGCCATTTAACTTATAAATTTAGGTATTATCCTTAAATTCCTTTAAGGGTTTAAGGCTCTAATACTAGTTCCCTCTAGTCTTGTACGCCTCCCCTTTTCCTAACTGTTAGCTGCTTAATCCTACTTGTACTTAGTCTAACTTTAGCTAATACTTAGTTTATTTCTTTTCCTCTATATACCATAGACAAGTATTCTCTAGGTACTCCCACTACTATTATCCATCTAGGCATTCTTCCGTAAGGAATCTTCCTGGTTAAAGTATTAAGTCTCCTTAACCTTATACTTCTACTGGGTGCCAACTATATATATACTTAGTATTCCTAAACCGCTTTTCCTCTAGTGCCTAATATATCCTTACTAAGTACTTCCGGTTCTTATCTTTTGGTGCTCTATATATGTTATATATATTATCCATATAAGCTATCCACAATAGTGTATAATACGCTGCATATTTTAGGTTAACTCTTAATTTGTCTTTATTCTTAAGTTTAAACCTATACCTAGTTAACCTAACCACTGGTATCTCTACTATAGGTACTAAGATTTGTTACTTACTTTTCTAGTCCCTAGATCCTTTTTCTAGGTTCCTTAATATTATAATTAATACTCCTTTAATATAACTTATGCATTTTTCTGTAATAGGTTAGTTTTAGACAACTTTTTTATTTAGCTATATATAAAAGTCTTCCTATTCGTTACTGTGTCGTTGCCTATACCACTTTCCATATAACTGGTTTAGTGTGTATAGTCTATCCATTAGAAAGTACCTTGTTATTACTGCATTATAATATCCTTTAGTATATCTTTCTTTAAACCTAGTTAGAATATCTAGATCCTTTTCTTATTCTAGTTTATCTAACTATTTTACCCTAGGTGTCCCTGCACTCGGCCTATTAATAACTCTTTATATAGGTACTCTATCCCTTATACAACCTAGCATAGCTAACCTCTTATCTAGCTTTTACTCCTGCTATATAATAATTCTTATTCTAAACTTATCTATAGTTTCTTATTTTCTATATCTTGTAGCTGGATCTTTATAGTTGTCTTGCTTTTTAATCCTAATATTAACTATTTAATCTTTAGGCTAAACACTATATTTACCTAGAATTGCTAATATTCTTATTTATTTTCTAAACTTGTAGTTCTTAAACTTGCATCCTATACTTATTTATTTATTACTAAACTAAGTTACTACCCTTTCCCATTAGTTTTCTTCTATTATGGGTCTTTAGGTATATCTTATCTCGTTTTAAGAATCTTAAGCTTCTCTTATCTTGTCTTAAGAATCTTAAGCCTATAGCCTTTTACCTTTATTAAGTAATAAGCTAGCACTAGCAGTTGTCTACTTACTTAGTTTCTTCTAAACGTTACTCCTATTGTCTTATAAAGCAATGGAAATTATATCTAACGGTGTTATAATACCTATTACTGAACCTTATTCTATAATAGTCTTAGTCTTTACTTCTATTTTAACTTCTTTAAGGTTTATATGCTCCTAGTAAACTGCCTTTATTACCTTATTATTAGTAAATGCTTCGCCTATATTAAATTCATTATCTTTAATGTCTGATTTATGAGCTAGTTTATTAGTTCCTTTAAACTTAGGTAATAATGGCTCCTATAGCTAATAGCTTACGCCATACTTAGCATCCTTATAAATTCGGCATGCATTGTTATAATAATACACAAAACTGTTAATTAAACATTCTTTTATTCCTTATAGTGCACCGTTGTCCCTCTATATATATATACTATCTACTAATCTAGTTCCCTTTACTATATAGTTACTCTAACCACCTCTATAGTCTCTAGCAAAATAACCCTATTTTCCGCAATTTATGCAAGCCCCTTCTTTAAACCATTTTTCTTGCTATAGAGTCCGCCTAAACGTCTTCTACTGCTAAAATCCCTAGTTTAGCCTCTGCTCCTAGGTCCTTTAATTACTTAATCCTTAACCTTTAGGTTTCTATAGTTTCTTTTCCTACCTTTAGGTTTCTTTAGTACCGCTTAAGTCCATTAGCTCTGCGCCACTCTATAGTTTTTAACTCTATGTCTGTTATTATATACTCTATGCCTTATATAACTATAGAACTCTGTCTTACCCTCTCTTAGCTTGTTCCCTTTAATAGATTCTATTATTAATCTTTATTAACTAATTTATTAACTCTCTTAGAGTATCCATATCTTCTATTAGGATAATTACATCCTAGACTTTAGCCTTAAGTCCCTATTTATACTGTGCCATAAACGCCCTATCATTCCACTTAACCTACGTGGCTAGTATTTAAAACTATATTATATACTTAATTGCTGAAGTGCGTTATACTAAGTTCTAAAGCTTTTATTCCGCTGTGGTTGTGGCCTCTAGGTCTCTAAACATTTGCGTTAGTTACTCTATAAACCTATTCTAACTAGCAAATATATACTATACGTCCTGGTTAGTAGTTGTTATACCATTAGCCTATATTTCCGTAAGATACAGCTTAAATTACTTAAGTGCCCTCCCCGTCAGGAACAATCCTACATAGGCTACTTAATCTAACAATATTGCTAACTTCACTCCTTCCTATACTACCTTAAAGTGCATTTACATAAGAAATCCCTTAAGCTTCAACTTCTCTCCTAAAAACCGTTTAATTAAGGGTAGCTTAATTTTTGCTACTCTAATTCCATTAATACGTTCTTTAAGTATCCTATTATTATCTTATAAGTAATTAACCATTTCCTATAACTAACCTTGCGTAACTACTTGAGAATCCCCATCGTCTATACTGGTATTACCTGGCCCTAAGGTTGTGGCTGCCGTCAACGCCATCGTAACTGGTGCTGCTCTTAGTGGCATATTATTCGATCTTGTTTAAATACCATAACCTTAGTAGTGAATGTGTAACAGAACCTTATAGTAGGAACTACGGTAGGTTCTGTTATTAGGCTAGGTATATAGGTAAGAATAAAATAACAATATAATAATAACTGGTAGAGTAATTGCCTAATAGATTAACTCCAATTATATTCTAAGATTCACTATAAGGAGAGAACTATCTATAGTAGGGACTGAGGTCCTTTAAATACACAACCATACTCCTAAGAAATCCTCTCTTGTATGTAAGGTACGTGTTATACGTATTATACGTGGCGTACACTGCGTATACTTCGTACACTGCGTATAACATTATATGACTCGCTTACCATTCCTTGTTATATAGTTCCACCGGATCCATCCTGGACCGTGCCTATATCAACCAACTAGCTTCCTGCGACTCTTCCCCAAGTAGTCGTAACACCGTACTTAAAGCGTCCGTAACATCTTATGCACTAAAATTAGGAGCTGTAGCTAAACCTTATATTAACCTTTAAGGGTAAAAATAAGGTCCTAGTATGTTCTACTAGGCAGTTTACCTACTATATTTAATTATCTTATAGGTACTGTTCTATCTTGTGGCGTTCTCTTTAACAAGTAAGTATAGATAAAGGCCTTAATCGTCATTTATGGCCCTTTAAGCATCGCGGAAGGCCTCCCTACGTTATAGTGTTATTATAGCGTAGATTGCCAAGTTGTAAAGTATGCTAATAGGACCTTTCTAACGCTAGGCTTTATATTGCTTTTAAACAGCCTTCTCTTTTACTTATTTAGCATGTATCTCCACTACAAACTGCTCTGCTTCTTTATTACTATACATATACTAGGAGGCTGCTTCTTCTGCGGAGTATAAGGAAGCCTTTATATGCATATTACTATATAGGCCATTCTTTACTGTAAGGTTAATTATATGGCAGCTATATTAAAGCTAAAAGAGCTTCCAATCCTTGTCTAGATAGTTATAGAAGTGCTATATAAAAGTATTATTATTTAACGCATTGTCTATAGTAGTGTATACAATATGGGATGTAATATTATAGGATTCCACAGTAGTAATTACTATAGAAGTAATGTTCTTACCAGTATAAGGTCCTAGGAGTATATAGAAGGTAATTAAAAGGTTCTATAGCTTCCCATTCTAATTAATAAAATGCGCCTTAATACTAAGGAACGTAATATAGTTAGGCAATATCTAGATATCAAGTATAAGGCTTATATTAGAGGTTACAGTATAGAGAGCGTGTTTAATGCGCTTACTTATAATCTTTGCATCTTTAATTACCCATTTAGAAACTATTGCTGGCGATATAGGGTATAGGCTTATAGCTATAGGGTTAAGCAGGCTAATAAGGCAAATAAGGCTCTCTAATAAGGCTCTAGTAAAAGAGATATTGTTTAAGACTATAAAGGCAACAAGGTGTTCGCGGTATTAGTAGAATTCGACTTAATAAGTAGGTAAACTGTTACAGACAGCTTAAGTACGATATTACGACTACTTGGAGAAGAAGCTAGTTGGTTAATACAGGCATAGTCCAGAATGGATCCAGTGGAACCATGTAACAAGGAATGGTAGCTAAGGTTATATAATGTAATCTATATAATCTGTGTGATCTATATAATCTGTAATAGAGTAGATAGAGCACACGTACCTTATAGAGCGAAGGGATTTCTTAGGCGTATGGTTGTGTATTTAAAGGACCACAGTCCCTACCCAGATAGTTCTCTCTTTGTAGTAAATCTTAGAATATAATTGGAGTTAATCTATTAGGCAACTACTCCACTAGTTATTATTATGTTGTTAATACTGTTCTTACCTATATACCCAGCCCAATAATAGGACCCACCGTAGTTCTTACTATAAGGTTCCGTTACATATTCACTACCACTATTATAGTATTAAATAAGATCAAATAACATGCCACCTAAAGCACCAGTTATAACAACGTCGACGGCAGCCACGACCTTAGGGTTAGGAGATACCAGTATAGCGGATATAGATTCTTAAGTGGTTACGCGAGGTTAGTTATAGGAAATAGTTAATCACTTATAAGATAATAGCAGGCTACTTAAAGAACGCATTAATGGAATTAGAGCAGCAAAGGTTAAGTTACCTTTAGTTAAATAGTTCTTAGGAAAGAAGTTAAAGCTTAAAGGGTTTCTTACGCAGATGCATTTTAAGGTTACGTAGAAAGGAGTAAAGTTAGCAATACCTATAGACCAGGTAGCGTACGCAGGACTATTTTTATTAGGGAGAGCTCTAGAGTAGTTTAAGCCTTACCTTACAGAGATATAAGTAAATGGTGTAACAACTACTAACCTAGATATACGGTATGTGTTTATAAGTTAGAACGGATTCGTAGAACGGTTAACGCAAATATTTAGAGACCCTAAAGCAACCACAATAGCAAAACGGAAACTTTAGAACTTAGTATAACGCACTTTAATAATTAAGTATATAACACAGTTTTAAATACTAGCTATATAGGTTAAGTAGAATAATAGGGCGCTTATAGCATAGTATAAGTAAGGACTTAAGGCTAAAGTCTAGGACATAATTATCCTAATAGAAGATACGGGTACTCTAAGAGAGTTAATAGACTAGTTAATAAAGATTAATAATAGGATCTATTAAAGGGAACAAGCTAAGAAAGGGCAAGACAGAGTTCTATAGTTATATAAGGCGCAGAGTACGCAACGGCAGATATAGAGTTAAAAACTATAGAATGGCGCAGAGCTAATGGACCTAAGCAGTACTAAAAAAACCTAAAGGTAAGAAAAGAAACTATAGAAACCTAGAGGTTAAGGATTAAGTAATTAAAGAACCTAGGAGTAGAGGCCAAACCAGAGATCTTAGCAGTAGAAGATATTTAGGCGGACTCCATAATAAGAAAAATAGTTTAAAGATAGGGCTTACATAAATTGCGGAAAATAAGGTCATTTCGCCAGAGACTATAGAGGTAGTTAGAGTAATTATATAGTAAAGGGAACCAGGCCAGCAGACGGCACATACATATAGAGGGATAATGGTGCACTATAAGGAACAAAAGAGTGTTTAATTAATAGTTTTGCGTTTTATTATAATAACATATGCCAAATTTATAAGGATGCTAAGTACGGCGCAAGCTATTAGCTATAGGAGCTATTATTATCTAAGTTTAAAGAAACTAATAAACTAGCTTATAGATCGGACATTAAAGATAATAAATTTAATATAGGCAAAGCAGTTACCAATAATAAGGTAATAAAGGCAGCTTACTAGAAGCATATAAACCTTAAAGAAGTTAAAATAGAAGTAGAGACTAAGACCATTACTAAATAAGGTTTAGTAATAGATATTATAATACCATTAGATATAATTTCCATTGCTTTATAAGATAATAGGAGCAATATTTAGAAGGAACTAAGCAAGTAGACAACTACTAGTGCTAGCTTATTACTTAATAAAGGCAAAAGGCTACAGGCTTAAGATTCTTAAAAAGAGATATAAAAAGCTTAAGATTCTTAAAATAAGATAAGACATACCTAAGGACCCATAACGGACGAAAACTAATAGGAAAGGGTAGTAACTTAGTTTATAGACAAACGAATAAGTATAGGATATAAGTTTAAGAACTACAAGTTTAGGGAATAAATAAGAATATTAGCAATCCTAGGTAAACGCAGTGTTTAGCCTAAAGATTAAACAGTTAATACCTAGATTAAGAAGTAAGATAACTACAAAGACCTAGCTATAAAACGCAGAAAACAAGAAATTATAGATAAGTTTAGGACACAAATTATTATATAGCAAGAGCAAAAGCTAGATAAGAGGTTAGCTATACTAGGTTATATAAGGGACAGAGCACCCATATAAAGAGTTATTAATAGGCCAAGTATAGGGACACCTAGGGCAAAATAGTTAGATAAACTGGAATAAGAAGAGGATCTAGATATTCTAATTAGGTTTAAAGAAAGACATACTAAAGGATGTTATAATATAGTAATAACAAGGTACTTTCTAATAGATAGACTATATACACTAAACCAGTTATACGGAAAGTGGTATAGGCAACGACATAACAATAAATAGAAAGACTTTTATATATAGCTAGATAAAAAAGTTATCTAAAACTAACCCATTATGGAGAAACGTATAAGTTATATTAAAGGGGCATTAATTATAACGTTAAGGAACCTAGAAGAGGGATCTAGGGATTAGAAAAGTAAACAATAAATCTTAGTACCTACAATAGAGATACCAGTAGTTAGGTTAACTAGGTATAGATTTAAACTTAAAAATAAAAACAAATTAAGAGTTAACCTAAGTTACCTAGTATATTATACACTATTGTGGATAGCTTGTGTGGATAATACCTATAATATATATAGAGCACCAAAAGATAAGAACCAGAAGTACCTAATAAGGATATATTAGGCACCCAAGGAAAGGCGGTTTAAGGACGCTAAGTATATATATAGATGGCACCCAGTAGAAGTATAAGGTTAAGGAGACTTAATACTTTAACTAGGAAGATTCCTTACGGAAGAATACCTAGATAAATAATAGTAGTGGGAGTACCTAGAGAATACTTATCTATAGTATATAGAGGAAAAAAAACGAACTAAATATTAGCTAAGGTTAGACTAAGTATAAGTAGGATCTAGCAGCTAATAGTTAAAAAAAGGGGAGGTATATAGAACTAGAGGGAACTAGTATTAAACCCTTAAACCCTTAAAGGAATTTAAGAACAATACCTAAATTTATAAGTTAAATGGCAAGATTAGCAGTTCGAAGTATTAGTAGATAGTAGAGTAATTAGAAACCACATATTACTAAGGGCAGTAGAAAGGATAGGGTTACTATATAGATAGAAGGAACACCTATATCCACTTATAACAATTTTAGGAGATTAGATAGCCTATAGAGAAGATATTATTAATCTTAAAACAGGACCTATTTAGTTAACTATTAAAGGAAGACAGGTTAGAATATCTTTTAATATCCTACTATTAGAATAGGGTAAGGCGATATTAGGAATACCTTAGTTACAGAAGTATAATCTAAAGATTAATTGGGTTATAGGTTAGGTTAATATTAGGGACACTTAATAATATAAGAGGCAACAGTAAACCAAGTTAGTATAGTACTAAGTTAGAGCGATATACAAAGAGACTAAGTAAGGCTTAAGTTATATACCAAAGAGATACTACAAGTATGGTAAGAAGTTATAGTCACTAGAAAGTGAAAAGCTGTTAGAGTATATAGTATAGGACTATAAGATAGAATTAGAAGAGGGAATAAGTCTAAAGTTCTTTCCAATCTACAAGCTTACTAAAATAGAGTTAGTAGCGCTTAAAGAGTTTATCTAGGAGAACTTATAAAAGGGATATATTAGACCGTTATAGTTATTAGTAGGATATCCAGTATTATTTATCCTAAAGAAAAACAGAAAACTTAGGATATGCATAGACTATAGACAGTTAAATAGCATTACTAGAAAGGATAGGTATTCTTTACCCTTAATTAGCGAAATCTAAGACAGGATAGGCAACGTAAAAATCTTTATAAAGATAGATCTAAGGTGGGCGTACTATTAGATTAGGATTAAGAAAGGCGATAAATAGAAGGCAGCCTTTAGGTTAAAGGAAGGACTATATAAGCTATTAGTTATACAATTTAGGCTTATAAACGCACTAGTAACGTTCTAGAAGCAAATTAATAGTATATTAGGAGAATACCTAGATAAGTTTATTATAGCATACCTTAACAATATTATTATTTACTTAGAAAATAAGGGAGAATATAAAGAATACGTTAAATAGGTCTTAAAGAGACTATAGGAAGAATAGATGCTAGTAGTAATTAAGAAATACAAGTTCTTTATAAGGAAAACCGATTTTATAGAATTTATTATTAAACTAGGAAAAATTAGTATAGACCTAAAGAAAGTCAAAGCTATAGTAAGTTAGCAAGAACTAGAGAATATTACGCAGTTAAGGTTATTTCTAGGGTTTTATAACTACTATAGGAGGTTTATAGTATAATAGTTAAAAAGTATTAAGCCGTTTACAAGGCTAATAAAGAAGGATAAACTATAGGTTTAGGGTAGTAAGTAGAAGAAGCTATTTTAGGAACTTAAAGAGTTATTTACCTAAAAGCCAGTCCTCAAAATCTATTAACTAAAGTTAGAAACGGTTATTAAGACAGACGTATTAGACTTTATACTAGGAGTATACTTACTACAGAAGCACTAGGACATATAGCATCCAGTAATATACTATAGTCGGAAAATAACACCACTAGAGTTAAACTACAATATCTATAATAAGGAGTTATTAGGTATAGTTACAGTACTTAAAAAATAGAGAGCATTTTTACAAGGCATAGAGAAACCATTTATGGTTAAAATAGACTATAAAAACCTTATAGGATTCTTAACACTAAAGAAACTTAACTAAAGACAGGTTAAATAGGCGGAAATGCTTATAGAATACTATTTTAAAATTCAGTATACTAAGGGTATAGATAATGCATAAGTAGATGCTCTAAGTAGGAAAGCTAAACTATAAAGTAACGAAAAGCCATTAGGAGCTTTATTATAAAAAGATTAAGACGGATTAATTAGGTATAATTACCTAAAAATTATAGCAACTAAGGAAAGTCAGATCTATAAATTACTAGAGAGTGATTAGATATAGAAGATCTAAAAAGCATAGGTAGAGAATCTAGACTTAGAGTAATATAAAAATAGAGAAGTAATATATATACCTAAGTCTATTACAGAAGAGTTTATTAAGGAATTCTACAAGGGAATAATATAAGGACATAACAGAGCTATAGGCTTAGTGTTAAGACTTTAAAAGGAGTATATTATCTAAGAAATCTAGGGATTAGTAAGATAAGTTATAAAAGAATATCTAGATTGCCAAAGAAACAAACCAACGAGGTATAAGCCGTATGGAGGGCTATAACCTATTAAGACACCAGGAAGACTATAGGAGGTTATATTATAGGACTTTATTATTAAGTTACTAAAGTTAAAAGATTCTATTATAGGATAAGATTATAACGTAATTTTAGTAATAGTAGATAAGCTAACAAAGTAGGGATACTTTATAGCATGCACTAAAGAGATATTGGTAGAGGATGTCGCTAGAATCTATATAAAGGAAGTATTTACAAGATATAGAGCACTAAATAAAATCATATTGGATAGAGATCCAAGATTTATAGTAGTATTTTAGGAAGTATTTCTAGTAGAATAGGGAGTTTGCGCAGTAACCTCTATAGCGTATTATCCGTAGACGGACGGATAAATGGAAAGACTAAACTAGACACTAGAATAGTATCTAAGGTATTATATTAATTACGTATAGAATAATTGGGTATCGTTATTACCAGTTATATAGTTTACATATAATACAACACTATAAGAAGGAATGGGGATATTACTATTTAAAGTAAATTATAGGTATAAGCCAAGAACGTTATTATTGCTATAGCAAGCAAAGAAAACAAGTAGCACAGTTAAATAAAGAATGGAGATATTAATAAATCTTTATATAGACCTTACGGAAACAGCTAAGCTAGTACAGTAAAGGATAAAAAGGTACTATAACGCTAAGAGATCTAAGGGACCAGATCTTAAGGAGGGAGATAAAGTATAGCTACTATACAAAAATTTTAAGAGTTAACGACTAAGTAAAAAGTTAGACTATATTAAACTAGGACCTTTTAAAGTTAAGTAAAGAATTTTATTAGTTATATATAAGTTAAATCTACTAGCTAAAATAAAAATCTATTCTATACAGTATATCGCGATACTAGAACCAGCACACGGAGATATTAAGCCACTAGTCTATAAGGCAGACATATATAGAGGACAAAAGGAAGATAAATAGCAAGTTTCGAAGATTATTAGTCACGAGGATGTAGATAACAAAATATAATATAAAGTAAAGTGGATAGGCTATAGTAAGACTACCTAGGAACTACTAAGCAACCTAGAAAACGCTATAGGAAAGGTACAAGAGTATTAGAAGAAAGTAGGTTAGATAATATTAATAAAAAAGGATTGCTAAAAAATAAGTTGCCTAAAGGGGACCTAAGAGAAGCTATAACGGAACCTAGTAGTAGGAACTACAGTAAGTTCTGTTAATAGGCTAGGTATATAGGTATAATAAGTCAACAACGTAATAATAACTAGTAAAGTAGTTGCCTAATAGATTAACTCTAATTATATTCTAAGATTTACTACAAGGAGAGAACTATCTATGGTAGGGACTAAGGTCCTTTAAATACACAACCATACTCCTAAGAAATCCTCTCTTGTACATAAGGTGCGTGTTATCTATATTAAATATAACATCCCTTCCGTTTAACACAGTTAATATGTTTAATACTATATAACCTCAGTTACTATTTCTTGTTATATGGTTCCACTGAATCCATCCTAGATTATACTTATATTAACTAACTAGCTTCCGCCAACTCCTCTCTAAGTAGTTATAATATTATACTTAAAGCGTCTATAATACCATCTCCCTTCTCTCTATCTTTGTCCTTAAAGATTCCTAATATCTCTAAGTCGTCCACTAGAGGTATAATGTCCGTTTAATTAGTCTGGTTAATATTTATACTTATTATACCTAAAGCTTCTTCTTCTCTTTCCTGGGTTAAGCGTCGCCTTTATACAGTTTCCTCTATACTGTTACTAGGTAAAGTAATGGCGATTCCTTACTCCCATTGCGCTAAAGAGGGGTTAGTTTGTGTTGCGCTAGCAAGTCCTATGTCTTAACAACCCTCTTCTTGCTCTAAGTATACTAAAGCAAACGTTTAATTGTTCTATAATATTCGCTCTATTTCTAACGCTAAGTATACGCGTTTTATAACTCTTAACAGTCTTTAAGTTCCCTAAGTAACTTATTATAGGGTCTTATATTCAATCTGCCGCTATAAAGCTTAATGGTAAGCTGGCCTCCGCACTACTTAAGGTTTAACGTGCCTTAGAAGAGTCCACACGCGTCCTTAAAGCTTAACGCTTAGCTTATGCTTGTCTTTAACGCCTTAAATATATTTATGAGAAGGTTCGTTCTAAAAAGTAGAAACTTATTTAACAGGGTTTATCTAAGCTAGGTAATAAAAGGACTAGCTCTCCTCCTATAAGGGAAACAACTCTAAGTAGCTCAGCAATTGCTCCTCTTAGGTCCCCCTTAGGTAACTTATTTTTTAGTAATCTTTCCTTATTGATGTTGCCTAACCTACTTTCTTTTAATACTCCTATACCTTTCCCATAGCGTTCCTTAAGTTGCTTAGTAGTTCCTAGGTAGTCTTGCTATAGCCTATCCACTTTACTTTATACTATGTTTTGTTGTCTATGTCCTTATAACTAACAACTTTTAAAACTTGCTACTTATCTTCTTCTTATCCTCTATACGTGTCTGCCTTATAGACTGGTAGCTTAATATTCCCGTATACTAGCTCTAGCATTGCGATATGCTGTATAGGGTAGATTTTTATTTTGGCTAGTAGGTTTAACTTATACGTAACCAATAAAATTCTTTACTTAACTTTAAAAGGTCCTAGTCTAACGTAGTCCAACTTCTTGCTTAGTTGTTAACTCTTAAAATTTTTGTATAGTAGCTATACTTTATCCCCCTCCTTAAAATCTGGTCCCTTAGATCTCTTAGTGTTATAGTACCTTTTTATTCGTTCTTATACTAGTTTAGCTATTTCTTTAAGGTCTATATAAAGATTTATTAACGTCTCCATTCTTTATTTAGCTATACTACTCGTCTTTTTTGCTTAATGTGGCGATAACGATGTTCTTAGCTTATACCCGTAATTTACCTTAAATAGTAATGTCCCTATTTCTTCTTATGGTGTTGTATTATATGTAAACTATATAACTGGTAGTAACAATACCTAATTATTTTATGCGTAATTAATATAATGCCTTAGATACTGCTCTAGTGTCTAGTTTAGTCTTTCTATTTATCCATCCATCTACGGATAATACGCTGTAGATATTACTACGCAAACCCCTTATTCTGCCAAAAACACTTCCTAAAATGCTGCTATAAATCTTAGATCTCTATTTAATATAATCTTGTCTGGTGCTCCATGTCTTATAAATACTTCTTTTATATAGATTCTAGCGACATCTTCTACTAATATCTCTTTAGTGTATGCTATAAAGTATCCCTACTTTATTAGCTTATCCACTATTACTAAAATCGCATTATAATTTTATCCTATAATAGGATCTCTTAACTTTAGTAACTTAATAATAAAGTCCTATAATATAATCTCCCATGGTCTTTCTGGTGTCTTAATAGGTTATAGCCCTCCGTACGGCTTATGCCTTATTAGTTTGTTCCTTTAGTAATTTAGATATTTCTTTATAGCTTATCTTGCTAGTCCCCAGATTTCTTAAATAATATACTCCTCTTAAAGTCTTGACACTAAGCCTATAGCTCCGTTGTGTCCTTGTATTATTCCCTTATAGAATTCCTTAATAAATTCTTCTGTAATAGACTTAGGCATATATATTACTTCTCTGTTTTTATATTGCTTTAAGTTTAGATCCTCTACCTATATTTCTTAGATCTTCTATATCTACTTACTTTCTAGTAATTTATGGATCTGACTTTTCTTAGTTACTATAATCTTTGGATAATTATACCTAATTAATCCGTCTTAATCCCTTTATAATAAAGCTCCCGATAGCTTTTTACTACTCTATAGTTTAGCCTTTCTGCTTAGAGCATCTGCTTGTGTATTGTCTGTACCTTTAGTATACTAAATTTCAAAATAGTATTCTGTAAGCATTTCCGCCTATCTAACCTGTCTTTAGTTAAGTTCCTTTATTATTAGGAATCCTATAAGGTTCTTATAGTCTGTTTTAACCATAAATGGTTTTTCTGTGCCTTGTAAGAATGCTCTCTATTTTTTAAGTACTATAACTATACCTAACAACTTCTTATTATAGATGTTATAGTTTAACTCTAGTGGTGTTATCCTCCAACTATAGTATACTACTGGGTGCCATCCGTCTTAATATTTCTATAGGAAGTATGCCCCTAGTATAAAGTCTAATGTATCCGTTTCTATAACCGTCTCTAAACCTGGTTGGTAGATCTTAAGAACTGGCTCCTAGGTAAATAACTCTTTAACTCTTTTAAATAGTTTTTGTTGTTCCTTTCCCTATACTTATAGTTCTTCTTTTTTCGTTAACCGCGTGAACGGCTTAATATCCTATAACTATTGTGCTATAAACCTTCTGCAGTAATTGCAAAACCCTAGAAATAATCTTAACTATATAACGTTCTCTAGTTCCTGCTAATTTACTATAGCCTTAATCTTCTTTAGATCTATGCTAAGTTAGCCTAGTTTAATAATAAATCCAATAAAATCGGTCTTTTTAGTAAAGAACTCGCATTTCTTAATTGCTACTAGTATCTTTTCTTTTTATAGTCTCCTTAAGACCTATTTAACGTGTTCTCTATGTTCTTCCTTACTTTCTAAGTAGATGATAATGTTGTTAAGGTATACTATAACAAATTTATCTAGGTGTTCTCCTAATACACTATTAATTCGCTTCTGGAATGTTACTAGTGTGTTTATAAGCCTGAATTATATAACTAATGGCTTATATAGTCCTTCCTTTAACCTAAAGGCTGCCTTCTATTTGTCGCCTTCCTTAATTCTAATCTGGTAGTACGCCTATCTCAGATCTATCTTTGTAAAGATCTTTATGTTGCCTATCCTATCTTGGATTTCGCTAATTAAGGGTAAAGGATATCTATCCTTCCTAGTAATGCTGTTTAACTATTTATAGTCTATACACATCTTAAGTTTTCCGTTTTTCTTTAGGATAAATAATACTAGATATTCTGCTAATAACTATAACGGTCTAATATATCCCTTTTATAAGTTCTTTTAGATAAACTCCTTAAGTGCTACTAACTCCGTTTTAGTAAGCTTGTAGATTAGAAAGAACTTTAGACTTATTTCTTTTTTTAATTCTATTTTATAGTTTTAAGCTGTATGCTCTAACAGCTTCTTACTTTCTAGTAACCATAACTTTTTTCCATACTTATGGTATCTCTTTGGTATATAACTTAAGCCTTACTTAGTCTCTTTATATGTCACTCCGACTTAGTACTATACCAACTTGGTTTACTATCGCACTTTGCGCTATTATATATCCTTAATATTAACTTAACCTATAACCCAATTAATTTTTAGATTGTACTTCTGTAACTAAGGTATTTCTAGTATCGCCTTGTCCTGTCCTAATGGTAGGATATTAAAAGACATTCTAACTGGTCTCCCTTTAATAGTTATCTGAATAGGTCCTGTTTTAAGATTAATAATACCTCCTCTATAGGCTATCTAATCTCCTAAAATTGTTATAAGTAGATATAGGTGTTCCTTTTGTCTATATAGTAACCCTATTCTCTCTACTGCCTTTAGTGATATGTGGTTTCTTATTACTCTACTATTTACTAACGCTTCGAACTGTTAATCTTGCTACTTAGCTCTTAAATTTAGGTATTGTCCTTAAATTCCTTTAAGGGTCTAAGGCTCTAATACTAGTTCCCTTTAGTCCTATACGCCTCCCCTTTTCCTAACTGTTGGCTGCTTAATCCTGCCTATACTTGGTCTAACTTTAGCTAATACTTAGTTTGTTTCTTTTTCTCTATATACTATAGATAAGTGTTTTCTAGGCACTCCTACTACTGTTATCTATCTAGGTATTCTTCCATAAGGAATCTTCCTAGTTAAAGTGTTAAGTCTCCTTAACCCTATACTTCTACTGGGTGCTAACTATATATATACTTAGTATTCCTAAACCGCTTTTCCTCTGGTGCCTAATATATCCTTATTAGGTACTTCCGGTTCTTATCTTTAGGTGCTCTATGTATATTATATATATTATCTACACAAGCTATCTATAATAGTGTATAATATGCTGCATGTTTTAGGTTAACTCTTAGTTTGTCTTTATTCTTAAGTTTAAACCTATATCTAGTTAACCTAACCACTAGTATCTCTGCTATGGGTACTAAAATTTATTGCTTACTTCTCTAGTCTCTAGACCTCTCTTCTAGGTTCCTTAATATTATAATTAATACTCCTTTAATATAACTTATGCGTTTTTCCGTAATAGGTTAGTCTTAGATAACTTTTTTGTCTAGCTATATATAAAAATCTTCCTATTTGTCGTTGTGTCGTTGCCTATACCACTTTCCGTACAACTAGTTTAGTGTATATGGTCTATCCATTAGAAAGTACCTTGTTATTACTATATTATAATATCCTTTGGTATGTCTTTCTTTAAACCTAGTTGGAATATCTAAATCTTCCTTTTATTCTAGTTTGTTTAACTACTTTACCCTAAGTATCCCTGCACTTAGCCTATTAGTAACTCTTTATACGGGTGCTCTGTCCCTTATATAACCTAGTATAGCTAATCTCTTGTCTAGCTTTTACTCTTGCTATATAATAATTCTTGTCCTAAACTTATTTATAGTTTCTTGTTTTCTGCGTCTTGCAGCTAAATCCTTATAGTTGTCTTACTTTTTAATCCTAGTATTAACTTTTTAATCTTTAAGCTAAATACTGTGTTTACCTAGGATTACTAACGTTCTTATTTGTTCTCTGAACTTGTAGTTCTTGAACTTGCGTCCTATACTTATTCATTTATTACTAAACTGAGTTGCTACCCTTTCCCATCAGTTTTTGTCCATTGTGGGTCCTTAGGTATATTTTATCTTACTTTAAGAATCTTAAGCTTTTTTTATCTCTTCTTAAGAATCTTAAGCCTGTGGCCTTTTACCTTTATTAAGTAATAAGCTAGCACTAGTAGTTGTCTACTTGCTTAATTTCTTCTAAATATTACTCCTATTGTCTTATAAAGCGATAGAAATTATATCTAATGGTGTTGCTATACCCGTTACTAAACCTTGTTTGGTAATAGTCTTAGTCTCTACTTCTATTGCGTTATTAAGGTTTAAGTGCTCCCAGTTAGCCTCCTTTTCGTCCTTATTGCTGTTAATTAATAAGTACTCTAACTCTATTATTATTACTGCTAATCTTTGTCCGTACGTTGCTGTAATATCTTAATTTAGCTTATAGAGTCGATCTTATTCTTTATCTAACTCTCTGGTTTTTTGGAGTCCTTTTAACTCTAGCTCCTATAGCTAATAGCTTGCGCCATACTTAGCATCCTTATAAATTTGGTATGCGTTGTTATAACAATACGCAAAACTGTTAATTGAATATTCTTTTATTCCTTACAGTGCACTATTATCCCTCTGTATATATGTGCCGTCTGCTGGTCTGGTTCCCTTTACTATATAGTTACTCTAACCACCTCTATAGTCTCTAGCAAAATAACCTTGTTTTCCATAATTTATGCAAGCTCTATCTTTAAACCATCTTTCTTACTATAGAGTCTGCCTAAACGTCTTCTGCTGCTAAGATTCCTGGTTTAGCCTCTGCTTCTTAGTCCTTTAATTACTTAATTCTTAACCTCTAGGTTTCTATAGTTTCTTTTCCTATTTTTAGGTTTCTTTAGTACTACTTAGGTTTATTGGCTCTGCGCCATTCTATAGTTTTTAACTCTGTGTCTGTCGTTGCGTACTCTGCGCCTTATATAACTATGGAACTCTGTCTTGCCCTCTTTTAGCTTGTTCCCTTTAATAGATTCTGTTATTAATCTTTATTAACTAATCTATTAACTCTCTTAGAGTATCCGCATCTTCTATTAGGATAATTATGTCCTGGACTTTAGCCTTAAGTCCCTGTTTATACTGTGCCATAAGCGCCTTATTATTCCACTTAACCTGCGTGGCTAGTGTTTGAAACTGTGTTATATACTTAATTACTAAAGTGCGTTGTACTAAGTTCTAAAGCTTTTATTCTGCTATGGTTGTAGCTTCTAGGTCTCTAAATATCTGCGTTAGTTGCTCTGCGAACCCGTTCTAACTAGCAAATATATACTGTACATCTTGGTTAGTAGTTATCATGCCATTAGCCTATATTTCCGTAAAATACGGCTTAAACCATTTAAGTGCCCTCCCCGTTAGGAACAATCCTGCATAGGCTACTTAATTTAATAATATTACTAACTTCGCTCCTTCCTGTACTACCTTAAAGTGCATTTATGTAAGAAATCCTTTAAGCTTTAACTTTTCTCCTAAAAATTATTTAATTGAAGGTAACTTAATCTTTGCTACTCTAATTCCATTAATACGTTCTTTAAGTATCCTATTATTGTCTTATAAGTGATTAACTATTTCCTATAACTAACCTCGCGTAACCACTTAAGAATCCCCATTATTTATGCTGGTATCCCTTGGCCCTAAGGTTGTGGCTCCCATCAACGCCGTCGTGACTAGTGCTGCTCTTGGTGGTATATTATTCAACTTTATTCCAATACCATAACCTTAGTAGTGAATGTGTAACAGAACCTAGTAGTAGGAACTATAGTGGGTTCTATTAATGGGCTGGGTATATAGGTATAACAAGTTAACAACGTAATAATAACTAGTAGAGTAGTTGCCTAATAGATTAACTCTAATTATATTCTAAGATTCACTACAAGGAGAGAACTATCTACGGTAGGGACTGAGGTCCTTTAAATACACAACCATACTCCTAAGAAATCCTCTCTTGTATATAAGGTGCGTGTTATCTGTATTAAACATAACGTCCCTTCCGTTTAACATAGTTAATACGTTCAACACCACGTGACCTCGGTTACTATTCCTCGTTATATAGTTCCACTAGATCTATCCTGGATCGTGCTTATATTAACCAACTAGCTTCCGCCGACTCCTCTCCAAGTAGTCGTAACATCGTACTTAAAGCGTCCGTAACAGAAGCAATTGCTGAGCTACTTAGAGTTGTTTCCCTTATAGAAAGAGAGCCAGTTCTTTTGTTACCTAGCTTAAACAGACCCTATTAAACTAGCTTCTACTCCTTAGAACGAACCTTCTTATATATATGTTTAAGATGTTAAAGACAAGTATAAGCCAGACGTTAAGCTTTAAGGATATATACAGACTCTTCTAAAACACGTTAAACCTTAAGCAGCATAGAGGCTAGTTTACCATTAAGTTTCTTAGTGGTAGATTAAATATAAGACCCTATAATAAGTTACTTAGGGAACCTAAAGACTGTTAAGAGTTATAGGACGCGCACACTTAGTATTAGAGATAGAGCGGACATCGCAGGATAATTAAATATTTGCTTTAGTGCACTCTAAATAAGAGGACAGTTATTAAGACGAAGGGCTTACCAGCGTAATACAGACTAATCCCTCTTTTACACAGCGAGAATATGGAGACGGCATTATCTCACCTAGAGATAAGATTATAGCAATAGTACGAGACCGGCGAGCTGTAGAAGAAGAAGAAGATACTTTAGGTATAATAAGTAAGGATATTAACTAGACTAATTAAACGGATATTACACCTCTAGTAGACGACTTGGAGATGTTAGAAATCTTTAAGGACGAAGATAAAGAGAAGGGAGATAGTATTACGGACAGCTTAAGTACAATATTATGACTACTTAAAGAAGAGTTAGAGGAAGCTAGTTGGTTAATATAGGCATAGTCTAGAATAGATCTGGTGGAACTATATAACGAGGAATGGTAGCTAAGGTTATATAATATAATCTGTGTGATCTATGTAATCTATATAATCTATAACAGAGTAGATAGAGCATATATACCTTACAAAGCGAAGGGATTTCTTAGGCGTATGGTTGTGTATTTAAAGGACCATAGTCCCTACCTAGATAGTTCTCTCTTCGTAGTAAATCTTAGAATACAATTGGAGTTAATCTATTAGGCAACCACTCTACTAGTTATTATTACGTTGTTAATACTGTTCTTACCTACATACCTAGCCCAATAATAGGACCCACCGTAGTTCTTGCTACAAGGTTCCGTTACATAAACCTTTAGTCGTAATAACATCCTCCTCTTTATAGGGTTCTTCTCCCTGCCTATTAAAGCCGTGGGTATTAACCATATGGCTAATTGCATGTAATGTGGAGGCTGCTAATCTAACTATAGAAGGGATTACTCTATAGCCTTTCCTATTAGTAGGTTTCGTATAAAAGATTATAGGCTTATATCTATAGCAAAGCCAGTACTGCTGCTGCTTTATATCTTGTACTAGAGTGCCATGCTGCCAGACCTAGGCTCTACGCCTACAAGAGGTCTTACTATTAAGCTATGGAGCAAGCTGATAGCCAACTGCATCTTTAGGCCTAAAGATAAAGCCATCTACGCTATATATTGGCTACCTTGGGTGCAAACTACCCTCTATAGAAAATAGCGAAGGTGTAGATTAATTAGAAATATCACCAATTAATATATCTAAAGGCATTAAGTGGGAAACCTAATTAACTAAGATAAACACGGTAAAGAAAGGGGCTGTAAAGGCAGGATAGAAGAGTCTTTGGTGGGGAGGCTATACAAGGCTTAAAGGATTTTAACGCCTCCGATACCTATGGCTATTAGCTCTCCACCATCCTACCAGAGCTTTATTTCCACTAAGAGATTAGTTCCCAAGGCAACTGGCTTATAGTAAGGGCAGGAAGGCTATTCTAGCAATTTATTAAACTAATAGACGATTAATTTAGTCCAATTAGTTTATTTAATTGGTTTGATCTATATTAAATAAACCTTAATTAGACTAAATCAATCAAACCAAACAACCGTCAATAAGGGTCCGGTTTGATGAAAGCACTGGAGATAGCTGGTAGCCTCGCAATGGATGAGAGGATCTGAGGGGCTGAGCAGCGGAGGCTAGTATGTAGCAAACAATCGGCAACTAACTGATTAACTTATTGATTAGATTAACCGTTTAGCACGAGATATCTATAGCCACAACTACTGCGACATCTGCGGAACCGCGCCTTAAAAGCTCATTGCCCTCCCGAATTAAATGTGTTGCCATATATCGCCTTGCCCCCAGCCGTGTACACAGGGCCGGAGAAATTATTAACTTGGCCTTGCTGTGTCTTGCTTGAAGGGTGAACTTCTGTACCGCAAGTGAGCAAAAGATAAATAGTTAATATCCACATCTGGTCCACTAACTCACCGGACTTGATCTGCTCAGCAATTGAACGTGTCTCTGAGATGTGACTCTCCGGTATCACAGACAAAAGCTCCTTCGCACACACAGCTGCCGTTGCTGCCGCATAAGGCTGCCATTCCTTGTTCTTGTGCGAGTCCGCATAGTCGCAGATGCCTCGGATGACAAGGCACGGGAAGCTGTTCATTAGTCCTGCCGCTTCCATCTCAAAGCAGAGGACACTGCCAAGCTCCGAGCTCAGCCTATCTCGAGTGACGCCATCCTTCATGACTTGATTGCCGGAGGCTATCGTACCATAGTGAATAACAACCTCTTTAGTTGTACGTGGAGCACGCTCTACTAACATCTCTCTACTGCATTCCTCACATGTTGCCCCCAGTATGATTATATGTTGGCTTGAACAATATATCAGGTCCTGCTTTTTCGCGGCTGAATTGTGGCAGGCGATCGAAAACCGAGAGATGAGTAGGAAGACTGCTTCTGCCTCTGTAGCGATTCGACTGCAGCTTTGTAAGTGCGTTCAGCAGAGCCGTTGGCGGTGTGTTAAGCGATCCCGTCCGCGTAAATTGGACCACTCCGTACCGAATCTGCAACTCGCTAAAGGGGGGGTGAAGCTGGTCGTGCACATCACTGTATGGTTGACTGAATATCCAACCCGGCGCTTGGGGCCCCACCTCCAACACCGACCATTAGGGCAAACCGGATTGATGTAAATCTTGACTTCATCTGAATCGCGACCGCGGCTGCAGAGTTGGTGCCTGTCTGGCTTGCTGGTAGACAGGCAACGACGACTTTGTGGTCTCCGACACGGCCGAATGTGTACAGGTTGGTGTCGCTGGTGTCTCCAGGGAGGTCTTCGAATTCTTCGTCAAGCAGCTCCGCTGCCGCAGCCAGCTCGATCGGGAGCGCACAAATCCATCCTACTGTGTAGTCATTGGTATGAGGACGGCGAAAGTTTGTCATTACAAAGGACCTGTATTAGCAGTACGACTCTGGTGGAAATAGGTGGGCATTGCTGTCTAAGAGCTGGTTGTCGAGAGATATCGCTCAAAGTGCGTGCACATGCATATGCGCCCACCAATAAAAGGATGAAGTGCAGGTCCTTAGTGAGGCGCAGCAGGCAGCGTTAAAAGAAAGGCAGCTAAGAGAACTGCTGCCCGTAACTTCATGTGCGTTTCGCGCTGGCTAGCACCCTCTCCACTACGATAAGGTCGCCGCAGCAGCACCGGGCTTTATGGCAAGTCATGGATACATACCGCAATCCGCAAAACCACACGTTCAGCGGTGGATTCCATAGCAATGGCGGCCACCTTCTGGCTGGCAATCGTTTCGACACAAGCGGAGGTGATATATACTTTGCAAGTCCAGGTACCGCAAGCAGTTAAGCCGGCTTCTACTATGTTGCGTTGAGGCTGACTTTTGGTGCGTGTAATAGCTGCAGACGGCGATGCTGACAATCGATGCTTAAGCGCCTGGCGTCTGACCGACCCGCGGGAGGATAAGCACCGAATCTTAAGCAGCAAAGATCCTTTGCTTGAAGGCTCGTGCACATGGATCCTCCACGATCGAGCCTTCACGCAGTGGTGGAACAATGACGAGTCTCGTATTCTATGGATACATGGTGACCCAGGCAAGGGCAAGACGATGATAATGATGGCTCTTATTAACGAGATATCACGGCTGCTCCAGCCAAGCCCCGGGTTAGGGATCTTATCGTACTTCTTCTGCCAGAACACGATCCAGGAACTAAATAATGCAGTTTCGATCATCCGAGGCCTTACCTACCTCCTAGCCACGCAAAATCCGGTGTTGGCCCGTTATCTGCGGAAGAGGTATGACGAAACCAGCAGCCGTCCTTTCGAGGGGCCAAATGCACTCTACGGCCTTTGGAGAACGCTCTCGGAGATAGCGCAGGATCCAAGTCATCCGAGAGTCTACTTGATGGTTGATGCTCTTGACGAGTGCGATTCCCAGTCGCTCGAGACCTTTCTAAAACTACTTAGCCACTCCGAGTTGTCAAGCAAAGTCAAGTGGGTGGTGACTAGCCGCAATGAGACAAATATCATTGAACATCTTCAACGCGGCCACCTTGGCCATAACATGAGTCTAGAGTTGAACTCATCCCACGTTTCAGAAGCAGTTACTTTTTTCATCAATTACAAGGTCAATAGTTTAGCTGCCCAAAAGAATTACAGAAGTGAGCTCCAAAGTTCCATTAAGGAGTATCTCATCGAACATGCAGATGGAACCTTCCTATGGGTGGCTTTGGTCTGCAAAGAACTCGAGAAAGTACCAGCATGGAGAACTCGAGATGTCTATACAAAGTTCCCAGCGGGACTAGAGCCTTTCTACCAGCGAATGTTGGAACAGATCCAGCATAACAGAAACCCGGAAGAGGTGGAAGTCTACCTACAGACTCTTCGCACGATTACGCTCTCCTATCGTCCTCTGCATCTTGGCGAAATGGGAATCGTTGCCGGCCTTCCAGAAGATCTCAGCAATGATCCACAAGCCCTGCAAAATCTAGTCGGCTGTTGTGGTTCTTTCTTAACGCTTCGCAAGCAAATAGTCTACTTTGTCCATCAATCGGCGAAGGACTACTTTAGTATTGGTAATGGCTTGAACATCTTTCTATCAGGACAGACCAAGGCGCATGACCTACTAGCTGATCGATCGCTGCGGCTTATGTCGGACTCTCTAAGAAGAGATGTCTGCGGTCTGCGGAGGCCAGGCATCCTTATACAAAAGATAGATAATAACATAATAGGCCGTCATCTACCCGCTCACGTTCAGTATGCATGTTGCTACTGGGTGCACCACCTAAAAGAGAGTGGAGCTTTCCTTAAAGACAATAAACAGGTTCATACATTCCTTCAAGAGCACTTTCTGCATTGGCTTGAAGCTCTTGGTCTGATAAAGAAGATCTCTGACGGGGCTGTTATGGTAAGACTGTTAGAGGAAATGCTTATAGTAAGTGATTAATTTTACTAAGCCGTAGTACTAATAGCTAATATAGTAAAATAGAAGTATAACATAAATTCGCTTCTACTAGCGATGATTCGTGATGCAAAACGCTTTATTCTCCGTTTTGGATCAATAATCGGAAAGGCTCCTCTGCAGACGTACGGCGCTGCTCTTGCATTCAGTCCGCTGAAGAGCGAAATTAGGCAACAGTTCTGGAATCACAGAGATCCGCAGATCGAACGTGTCCTGCACGCAGAAGAAACCTGGAATTCAGCGCGCGGCACGCTCGAGGGCCATTCGGGTGTTGTCTACTCGGTCGCATTCTCGCCGGACGGCCAGCTGGTCGCGTCGGGGTCGTACGACAAGACGGTCAGGCTCTGGGACGCCGCGACGGGAGCGGCGCGCGGCACGCTCGAGGGCCATTCGGGTGTTGTCTACTCGGTCGCATTCTCGCCGGACGGCCAGCTGGTCGCGTCGGGGTCGTACGACAAGACGGTCAGGCTCTGGGA
>Ga0307507_10000673_pt1 | contig 74348 bp, 18 predicted proteins | sample 7_EM_MG_FD_207223 | JGI IMG/M metagenome (GOLD analysis project Ga0307507, IMG submission 207223) | Populus trichocarpa ectomycorrhiza microbial communities from riparian zone in the Pacific Northwest, United States - 7_EM | ecosystem: Host-associated > Plants > Roots > Unclassified | place... | reverse complement strand
TTAAAGGAATAATATAAATTCTATCTAAATCTAAGGGTATATAGCTTTTTAAGAGAACAAGACGTTGCGTAAAGAAGAGAAGGGAATAACTAGAGAATCTTGTAATTAAATAGTTAGGGGTCTTGGTCGATGCGTGCGCACGCGCGCACGCGGACGGACTTCGGTAGAATTCGATTAATCTGGCAGAACTTGGCAGAAGTTGATCAAGCTGGCAGAATTCGGCAGAATTCGGTTAAAGCGTCAAGTTTATCTTGTCGAGTGTTTTACCAAGACATTCCTACTGTAACTAGGCTAGTCCCGTTACATCGATAGTGTCACATGTAAGTCGACGGTGAGTCGAAGGTAAGTCGAAGTTAAGTCAAAGGTGGAACGAGCTTCACATATTAAAGGACAAGTGCTTTCTAACCTCTTCTATTCAGAGACTAATCGCTAGTTCTTCTCTAGAGGAGAACCAGCTCCCTTTATGGTTCTTCTGAGACACAAGTAAAACCCTTCGCCCCTTATCTGTCTAACCATGTATTCTCTGGGACATTGGTGGGATATTGGTAAAACCTTTATCTGTCTTATCTAATATGTACCTTTTGGGGGAGCCCGTTACAGACGAGGGTTATCCGAGGTTATATAGGTTATTATATATTTACGTACTTAGTATATTTCTTAGGAGTCGGATTATATATTTAAAGGACTATAGTCCCTACCTTAGATAGCTTCTCTCTTTGTAGTAAATCTTAGAATATAACTAGAGTTAATCTGTTAGGCACTTACTCCACCGTCGGGCTTGTTATCTACATACCTAGCCCATTGACAAGTCCATCGTAGTATTTCCTACAAGGCTTTGTTGCACCGAGGATTGCGGGAATTTACGTATACGCCAAATCCGGAATAAGGTAACGTAGTTTTGATATTCCAAATCGTCATAACTATGCCGACCGTTATAACCCTATCGCCCGTTAGAAATAATCCGGAATGAGGCATATAACGGTTTGAGGCGAAATAGAAGGCCACAACAATATAGCGCATAGAGTGATTTATATAGGGTTATCTACACTCATTCGTTAACATCTTAGAATGGTTACTTAATCCTGAATAAATCACCTATGCAGCTACGAAAAATCGAAGACTACATTATTACCTCCACATCATGACGGGTACCGAGTCGAACAGGAGATCTGTGATCGCTATTGTTGGGCCGACTGGCGTGGGGAAAACAAAACTCGGAGTGGCTATCGCAAAGGTCCTTATGACCGAAGTCGTATCTGTCGACAGTCTTCAGATCTACAGTGCAGGTGGTATCATGACGGCAAAGGTTACCGCTGAGGAGATGAACGGTATAAAACATCACCTCGTTGATTATCTACCTGCAGACGAAGAGCCGGATGATTTCTTCCGTTTGGCTTATGCTACAATCGACGATTTGCACCGACGAAACTGTATCCCCGTGCTTGTTGGAGGATCAACTTCCTTGACGATACCGTTGCTTTTCGACAAATTCAAGCCTCGATACCGAATTTTGGTGCTCACCCTTTGGTCGGCAGAGTCAACTTTGTGCCCTCGGCTTGATGACCGGGTAGATGAGATGATATATAACGGGCTTTTGAGTGAATTGAAAGATATTTATAAGCTAGAGAAGAGGCTGTTGAGAACGGAGGTCTTTAGTCGGGGGATTTGGAAAGCAATTGGATATCGCGAATTTCATCCATACCTGGCAAGCAACGGAGAAAATGACATACTTCTATCGGATGGGATTAGCCAAATGAAGGAGAATACTAAGTTATACGCCAAGGCTCAGATCTCTTGGCTAAAGTCTAAGCTGATACCCCTGTTAAATGATCAGCAAATCCCGCAGCATAGCTTTGAAGTAACTACATCCGGTCGTTGGCAGGCAGACGTAGAAAAGCCAGCCATCAGGATTTGTACAGACTGGATACTAACCAAGCCGAAAGAATCCATTTGTGTCGACCGAGTGGCAATTACGAATCGTCAGCCTTTTGTCACCTACGAGACAGAGCAGCATGGTTTTCAATAAGCGAAATTCCAGGAAATAAAATATTGGCAATAGTTTGGACAAAATTATGGTAGAAATATACTTTAAAAATATAGATTATATAAATTATTGGTATAGATTGGCAGTTTTACCGTGCTTCATCGCGTAACGCCCGGGCCCGCGTGTCAGAATTAAGCGAGAGATGCTGACTAAGCTCTGGACACGTCGCGAGAGCGAGCTCTGCATGTCAATCTAGATAGACATCAACCGCATCTACTGCATCACGAATCAATCAATATTCATCGTCTGCGTCATCTCTATCATCAAATAGACCCTCAAGACACCTCCGCTGTAACCTTATAACCTTGTAATTCCAACAGGTTATGAGCCCGGGTAGCGACACCTCTCCTGACTCAAAAATCGACCCCAAAAATGACCTTCTCTACCTCAACCTCAATAACACCTACATACAATCACAAGGCCGGTAAAATCGTCATTTTTAATAGAGATAACTTTGCAGACTAGGAGCGCACCTGCGAGGCAGCCCTAATTATATCAGAGGGCTGGGATTTTATCACTGGTACAAAGGACCTAAATTAAGTTAATTTAGCTAACGGAAGAAGAAGATAAGGGGAAGTAAACAAGATTATCTATAATTTAATAGAAGACGACCGTCAGGAAGAGATACATGTGATAATAAAGGCGTACAATATTTAAGGAATGTGGGAAGGAATAAAGAAGTTTAATAAGGCTAATAACAAGGTCTACATCTCTAGACTCCGCAGAGAGTTCTATAGCACTATATTCAACCCTATAAAGATGTGAATTATTAAGTTCCTCTAAATACTTAATTTAAAATCAATCTAGCCTTAACCCCTTAAGTACTTACTAATAACAATATTAAAGAGCAGCTTCTCTTAGCCCTTCTAAGTAATATTATATGGCAGAATACGAAGACCTAGTGTCTACAAAACAAATAAGACCTTAAGAGCTGTATTACCCTTCTTTAGGAGCAAGAGACTGCTCTCCCTATATAAGTACAAAATACAGCACTTGCATACGAGAGGAAAGACGAACCTAGGGGGAGAAGGGGAAACTAAGGTCAAGGTCAAATAAGGGGCAGAGGCCGTGCTAGTAGATTCAATCATTTCTTATTACGTTATCGCTATAGCTTATTATCTTAAGTAAGCAAAGAGCTAAGATAACCAGAAAGAGACAAGTACAGAGTATACTATTAGAAAGGTCACTACTAGAAAGACTATCCCCTACTTAAGCAATTCCAATTCAATAACGCTAGGAAGACAGATTAAGGTGCTCCTAAGGTAGAGGAAGCAGGGAATATAGTAATAGCTAAGGAAGAATTTAATAGCGATTTAATCTACCTTAACCCTAACCCTAAACATGCTATGCTTACAACAACATCTCTAGCTTGGGCTCTTAATTTAGGAGAAACTAAGCACTTTACTAGTAACCAATCAGACCTAATACACTTAAAGAGATGGAATACGCCATAACAGGTCTATACTACGAATGGGACCGTTGTCCCTGCTATAGGCTATGGTTAAGTTTAAATTAGTACCCTAAAGCTAAAAGACATCTAGCTTATACCTTTGTTTAAGTTAATTAAGCTAATCTCAGTAAGGACTCTTACTTAGGAAGGCTACTCGATTATATTTAACTTAGATAATTAAGCTACTAGCAAGCATAAATTAGGTATAACGTTTAAGGCCACTATAAGGAACAACCTCTACGTGCTATAAGAGCATCAGGAAGCATTTAATGCAATAGTAGAAGTATACAATTTATAACCAAATATTAGTGAAATAGATGCTAAGCTATAGCACCGCCGAACTAGATATACAAATTACAGTGACCTATTTAAGCTACAGCACTCCTCACTAGGTATAAAGCTTAAGAAGAGAGTAGTACTAGTTAGTAAAAGTACGTGCGAAGCTTGTCTAGCTGGGAAGATATAAGAAATACTAAGCAAGAAGATAACTAAGCGCGAGAAGATACCTAGTTAAGGGCTATACCTAGATACTATAGGACGAATCAGTATATTAATTAGAGGTTATAACTACTACCTCCTAGCCCTAAACGACGCCATATACTACACTTAGGTTATTCCTCTTAAAACCCTTTAAACTAAAGGGGTACTGCTATATATTAAAGAGATTATCGCAAAGGTAGAAAGGTTCACTAATAATAAAGCTGCATAGATTTAAGCGGACAATAGAAAGGGGGAGTTTGGCTATAGATTTTAAGACGAACTAATACCCTAGGGTATTAACTTTAAACCTTGTCCGCCATATAAGCACTTATACAATGGCGCAATTGAGCGCGTAATCTACACAGTCGACTGTAAAACAAGGTTACTTCTATTTTAAGGAAATATACTAGTTAAACTCTGGTGCTACGCAGTTAAGCATACTGTCTGGATTAAGAATTAAGTACCCACCTTAGCACTTCCATTTAACAATGAGTATAGTGGTGCTATTATACCCTACAAGGTATACACCCAACAAGTTCCTAACTTGAAGAATCTAGTTATCTTTAGGTATTACGCTAATCCAATTAATACGCTTAAGAAACACCCTAGGAAGTATAATTTAAGAATGAAACCTAACTACGTTTTTATAGGGTTAAAAGGGAGTAGTTAATTTAAGATAATAAACCTATATACCCAAGCAATTAAGCTATTTGGAGATGCTAAAGTAAATAAGTATAGGTTCCCTTATAGAGCACCTTAGGTGCAAGCTATAAGACATAGTAACCAAGTAGGCCGCTTAGATTAAGTAGGAAGCCTAGGTTAAGATTAAGCAGAATACTTAAATTACGCTATAAGCTAAGCCGCGAACTAACCTATACCTCCCCCTACTACCTTAAACGCGCTAACAGAGACTCTAGTTGCGAGAACTATAAGTAGGCCACTCTAATTAAGTGGGAAGCCTAGGTTAAAATTAAGTAGGACGCTTAAATTAAGGTAATACTAAGGGTAGGACGCCTGTATAAAACACATTGATACGTATTCCTTATACGCAGAGAATAAGGTCTGGAAGGTTACCAAATATAAGGGTTTTTAATAATATAGTAGTTTAGTTAGTAATAGCTATAAAAGCTATTTACCTAAAAGCTGAGAATATTACCTCTATAGGAGCACCTATAGCACCTTTTAACGCTATTGAGTTAGATTAGGCCTTAAGGGAGGATGCTTCTAGCTAGATAAAAGCTATCTTTAAAGAATTCCTCTTACTTAAGAGGATACACACCTATACCATTATAAGGGGGAGAGTACTAGAAGGAAGGTTATTACTCCTAAGTAAGCTAGTTCTAAAGCACAAGTATAATGTTAAGGGAGAAGTAATTTGCAAGAAGGCAAGACTATGCATTTAGGGAGACAAGCAGACCCCTAATATTAATTATTTTAAAATATTTGCGTTTGTTATATAATACGACACCTTTAGGTTTTTAATGGCAAAGGTGGCAGCTAAGGACCTTAAGCTTAACTATATTAACGTCGAAACTGCATTCTTAAACCCGCCGTTGTAAAAATAGATTTATATATAGATTTCTAACCTATTAAGAGACTTCGAACCTAAGCTTAAGGGCGTAAAAGACGTCTACTTAAAGCTAAATAAGTCACTTTACGGCCTAAAGCAGGCACCGAGAGAATGGTTTTAGATGGTTAAGAAGTTCTTTAAGAGTATAGGTTTGAAAGCAGCTAATGCTAACCCCAATCTCTTTATAGAAAATGAAGTATATATCTTGCTATTTATTAACGATATACTGATCGCAGGAAAGCGCTAATACCTTAATATTACAAAGACAAGAATCTTAAGAGAATGGAGATGCAAAGACCTAGGTCCTATAGAAGTATTTATAGGCTTCTAAATTAATTAAGACTATACGAACCGAACCCTTAAGCTATATTAGATGATGTACACTAAGAAGCTACTTAAATGGCTAAAAATAAACAGCTGCAATCTAGCTAAGCTACTAATACCAGCTGGCACTGTTCTAAAAGCGGATATTAAAAGTCCCCTTAAGTATAATAATGTGATAGTGTACTAGTAGATTATTAGCTCTATAATCTACCTCTTAAACTACACACGTCCTAATACCAGCTACGCTGTTGGTTAGTTAGCTAGGTTTATAGTAGCACCAGGAGAATCGCATTACCGCTTAAGTAAGCAGCTACTATAATATCTAAACGGCACTCTTAAAGCAGGAATTACCTACTTAAGTTAAGCAGTCTACCTTCCTCTATGCAAGCTTACGTTACCTACTGGTTATAATATCTTTACTAATACTACGTAGGGAACAGAATACGATCGGATATTATTCCAAGGTATAGCAGTTATATGCTATAGGGGAGCAGTAATCTGGATGGCTTAAAGGCAAAAGTTAACGGCATTAAGCTTAATAGAAGCAGAGATTATAGCGGCATTAGAAGGAGTAAGGTTAGTAGTATAGCTTAAGAAGCTAATAAGAGATCTAGAAGAGAGAGATAACAATAACCCTTTTATCCCTACGCTCTACTGTAATAATAAGGGTACGGTTAACCTTTTGTATGATATAAAACACTACTAGAAAGCCAAGCATATTAAGACTTAATACCTCTTTGTATGAAACGATATAGTTCAGTAAGGTTAACTTAAAGTGGTATATATACCAGGCAAAGATTAGCCGGGAGATATACTTATAAAACAGCTACTAATTAACTAATTTACGAAGCACTATGCAACGCTAGGAATTGGTAACTAACGGAGACGGTAACGGACGGAGACGGAGCAAGTTACGGAGGTTTTTTGCCTACTATAGGTTTTCCCTCTGTACGTAGGCCAAATGGCACTTGTAAGGTATTTAGGAATAGCTTTATAATTGCCTATTTAGGACAGACGAGGAGAGCGTCGTCAGTATGGGGGAGTGTCAGAATTAAGCGAGAGATGCTGACTAAGCTCTGGACACGTCGTGAGAGCGAGCTCTGCATGTTAATCCAGATAGACATTAACTGTATCTACTGCATCACGAATCAATCAATATTCATCGTCTGCGTCATCTCTATCATCAAATAGACCCTCAAGACACCTCCGCTGTGACCTTATAACCTTGTAATTCCAACACCGCGTGACCCCACAAAACCAAAAATCGGCAACTTTTCAATACCCAATATCTCTACCAATATGGACCCTCTTGAGGCTGCGCTGGCATCATTGGAATTGCTAAGACCTGGAGAAAAACCTAACTACGCTATAACTGCAAGAAAGTTTGGTATTAATCGCTCTACGCTATTATGGCGTTACAAAGGCGTTTAGGGCACCTATGCCATGAAGTGCGAGAATTAACGACTACTCAACATAATACAAGAGAAGGAGCTTATACAATATATTAATAAGCTTTACGCAAGAGGCCTACCACCTATAAGACAAATGATATAAAATTTTGTATTAGAAATAGGTGGTAAAGAACCTGGCAAGAACTAGGTTAATTAATTAATTAAGCGACACGATATTGATCTTGTATTATAATGGATATCTGGCATAGACACCTCTCGCAAATAAGCTGATTTAGCCTTTAAATACTTACTATATTTCAAGCTCTTATAGCAAAAATTTGAGCAATACGATATTGATCTACGGCATATATATAATATAGATAAGAAGGGCTTTTTAATTGGTGTACTGTCTAAAATAAAGAGGATCTTCTCCTAATGTTGATATGAAGAGGGGGGTATTAAGCAGATTATATAGGATGGCAATTGCGAGTGGATTATGATAATAGCTTATATCTGCGCTGACAGAACTTCTCTTATACCTACGCTAATTTATTAAGCTGCTTTTGGTAATATACAAGATACCTGGTTACAGGATTTTGATTCTATAAAGTATAAGACCTTTTTCTTCTTATCTCCCTCTAGATGGATAAACAATTAAATAGGGCTATTATGGCTTAAACAGGTGTTTGATTGCGAGACAAAAGCAAAGGTATGTTAATCTTATTAACTTCTAATACTAGATGGCCATGGATTGTATATTATAATGGAATTTATTAAGTTCTGTAATAATAATAAGATCCTCCTAGCTATATATCTACTATATTTAACCCATACGCTACAGCCTCTTAACGTTTGTATGTTTAAACCTCTCTTATCTACGTACTTAGCTAAACTGGCTAACTTTATGGATAGATGCTAAGGACTATTATTAATTACAAAAAGAGACTTTTTCTGTATGTTTAATAAGGCCTAGTAGACCTTATTTAAGTCTAAGACTATTCTTAAGGCCTTTAAAATGACTGGTTTATTACTATTTAATCCCCAGGTAATCCTTAATCAATTTAATATTAATTAGAAGGACCGGCCATCTTTAAGTAAGAGTATAAGCTTAGTGCTTAGTGCTTTAGATTGGAGGAAGATTAAACAACTTTTGTGTATAGCTGTTAATAATATATATAATAAAGAATTATAACAGCTTAGTTAGACGGTCTACTTAATCTTAGCACGTTGTACTCTCCTCTAGTATAAAAATAAGCGCCTTAAGGAAGCTCTTATAAATAAGAAGCGCTATTAGCAGCGTGGTAAGCCTCTCTTGCTTAAAGCGCCCCTAGAATATAATAGTGGAGCAGTTTTCTGGTTGCCAAATAAAGTTAAAGACGCGCGCGATTGTTAAGCTTAAAAAGAGGCTAATAAAAAGGCTCTATAGCTTTAAAAAGATAAGGAGACTAAGTGCAAGGAGGCTAAAAAGGCTGAAAAGGCGTGTATGCTAGAGGAGAGGAAGCGTATAAGGGCTACTGTGAAGGAGATTTGATTGCAGGAGGAGTAGGTTAAGAAGGCTTAGCGCGAGGAGGCAAAGATCACTTGGCAGGTTAATTAACAGCTAAAAAATGATCTTAAACAGGCCAAGAAATGTAAGAAGAAGGTTATTACACCTATAGCTAGTGATTAGGAGGATGTCGATGTTGATTTATTATCTGTTAAAGATGTAGGGCCTCCACTAGGCAGGACCTGGCGCAGCAGGCAAATTAACCTCCTGCAGAGGTATCGTATGTAGTTTATTATTGCTAATAGAGTCTCTAAGTTCTTCTAATTGCTACACCAAAAAATCTAATTAATTTATTATATATATGTAGCTATAGAGCTTTAAAAGTTGATGGAGTTTTATCTGAAAATCGGGCGTTACGTGGGCCCGGGCGTTATGCGATGAAACACGGTATAATATCGCCAAGCCGCAGCAGCGAGCATTACCCTCCATTAAAACAATACACCCCCTATACGTTATTATACGGGCCCTAATATAGTTATAAGCTCTACGTCTACGTAGGAAGCCTATTAGGACAATTAGAACGATTAGGATAATTAGGATAATGTTATGAAACCCTATCGAAGGGGCCTCCATAGGAGAGCCCCGTGCTCTCGCGTATACCTCGCGTACAGCTTACGTCAGCTACGCGTAGGTAACGTGTTTTATCAGTCAACCGGCACTATCAGTCATCCGGCAGCCCCAAAAACCACCAAAAATAAGAAAAATCGGACCTTAATAATTTAACAATGGCTTAATAATAAATTCCAAAATTTTACACTTAGGCTACTTTGAGACTCTTGTTAAAGTTTTAGAGTAAAAAGCCTGGCTATTATTAAAATATTAAGTTTTAGCCCCTAATATTAAGCTAAATTGCTATATCTCTAAAACTACTTAATAGATTACTTTTAAAATCTAATTGAAGTTATAAAATAGGTATAAGATGTTAATTATAAAATTTTGTAATTTATTATTAAGCCATTATTAAATTATTAAGGTCCGATTTTTCTTATTTTTAGTAGTTTTTAGGGCTGCTGGATGACTAATAGTGCTAGTTGACTAATAAAACACGTTATATCACCTCCTTACGCCCTTGACCCTTATGATTGATCGCGTAACGTCTTGTAGACTCCTTAATTATATACGTTTAGCTGCTACTGACCCCGTCCTGTACTAGATAATTAAAATCCTGCCAGAAGCCTACTAGGAGCCTATTAAGACGATTAGAACTATTAAGAGGTGTCACGGCACTAACCTGACGTATACTGTTTTATACTGTCTCGTACTGTTCCCTACTGTTGGCTGGCCCACCACTAGCGACTTGGCGGCCGGCCCTACTATTTGTATATAATACCCCCTTTCCACCTTCTTCCCCTCTTTATACTATAACGTAGTTATTCAGTCTACTTTATTGCAGCACTGTAATAGTTTGTGGTATCTTTAATTTGCGCCCTATTGTGATTACTGATTCCCCGTACCCCAGCCAATTAACCTCCGCCCCAGAGCAATCGCGACCTGCGCGTGCCTCTGCTAAAACCGACACGTCCCTAGTATAGTCCTAGAATAAACCTCAGTTTTTACCTAGCGCCTAGATGGGCGACACCAACGATGCCGAAATGGCTGAAACTTAGAACCCCCGCGACATTTTCGTAGACCTATTTATAAAGACATACCCTAATATCGTGTGGATAATCTGCCGCTCCCTACCGTACCCTAAGACCTTTAAGCCTAGCAAAGCTTACCTTACCCTTGTTAACTATACCAATGAGTTCCTTAACAACATTAAAGTAGGACTATAGTGTATGTATAACACAAACACCGCTAATAAGAAAGCTAATGAAAACCTTAGTGCCCTTATTGCTTCCCAGATAGGAACTATTAACTCCTAGGCAGAGACTATTACTATTCTAAAATAATTAACCCCTATAACAATAGTAGTAACCTAGTAGAAAAAACGGAGATCTAAAGACCCGCTAATATTTAGCGGAAAAGGTACCCCGCTAGAATAATAAGCTAATTTTAAGACCTGGTATATTAAGATTAAGGGAGTCTTTGACTGGGACTGGGACTACTTTAATATAGTTTGGTCCCAGATCCTTTATATCTTGGATATACTAGAGGATAAGGCCTATGAGTTTATTAAGTAGGGCCTAGAGCTTATATATAAGAACCTAAATAATATATCTACGTGGAAATGGCCTACTAAGGAAGATATACTTAAAGACCTTACTGCCTACTATAAGGTCCTTAATATAACCTAGGTCGCAAAGAACAAGCTTAACTATTTCCCCTAAGGCGAGCGTAATTACTGGTCCTAGAAGGGAGAGCTTGACGAGCTAATGGTTCGCGCTAAAAAGATAGATAAATAGAAGGTAGACCTACTCCGAAAGTTCATCTCTCTAAAGATGGAAGAGCTGGTACTTAGACTAGCCTATAAAATCAATAATAGCGACTATATAGGTTGGAGTAAGTAGATGGATGTGTTTGCTAAGAACCTCGCGAACTATGCATACTAAGCCAACCTTAAGAAGAACGCTAACTACTACCTACCTACCTAAGCCCCTGCCCCTATGTTAACCCTAACCCTAGTAGTGACTAGAGAACCTATGGACCTTAATGGAATCTTAGACACAGAGCGCAAGTACCGCGTTAATAATAGACTGTGCCTTGCCTATGGCCTGCCCGGCCACTGGAAGGATGCTTATAACTCCGCTAAGATAGCAAACCCAGTTCTAATACTACCCTATTAAACAACGCGAACAAATAACCGCGGACGCGGCGACTGTGGAGTCCATTATAGACGCGGCAACCGCGGAGCCTATTATAGCCGCGGTGGACGACCCCCCCCCTTTAACCCTATGGCTTAGTTACTCTAAACTATGCCCTATATAGGAGCCCAACCCGTTAATAACGCCCAGTATTGGCGACTTTGCGCTAGCGAATACGAACACGGCCATGTTATTAGTAAGGTATCGTCTTCCTATACCTTAACCGAAATAGAGACTAACACCGCTAGCCAAATAGACACTAGATCGCCCCGCTAAGATAGCCCTGTACCCTAGTTATTAAAAGGCAGATCCTTGGACTAAGTCGCGCCTAAGGGTCTAAACCATATAAGGAGGAAGACGAGAAGATTAGGTCCCTATTACTAGATTAATTAGTCCTTTCTATTAGTAAACTGCCACTTAATCTTAGATTAGTAAATAGTAACAAGAAATTAATCCTTATTTAAACCTAACTCTCCTTATTACGTAACCTATACCCCTAAGTTTATATTGATATAGTAAGCCTAGTAGACTCCGGTAGTACTATAATGGCATTTGCCGACGCAGAGTCTATTGTAAGAAAGTATAACGTTATAACTAAGAAGCTACTGGCACCTAGGCCACTGCGCCTTATAGACAGCATCCCAACTTCGCTTATTATAGACTACTTCACTACCCGAATATTAATTAGCCTCTATACTGAAGCTATGCTCTTTTTTATTACTAAACTCTTGCCCAGCTACCCCAATTATTCTAGGTATGCCCTGGCTTTAGAAGCACAAGCCCCGTTCTAGCTTTAGGAAACTTAAGATCTGCTTTAACTTAGACTACTACTCTAGGCACTGCCTCCCGTGGGGGATAGCTGACGTTAGTAGGGACGCCCTATGTAGACACTTAGCACTACTAAGCCTAGTGCCTAGGACTATATATAAAGCCCTAATAGTAGAAGATGTTCCTGATAAAGGGGAGCCTATATAGCTGCAAAGAAACGAGATAGTGGAAGACTGGACTAACCTAGCACTTAAGACTAAAACAATGGGCTAGCTAGCCCTACTGAGACTAAGAAAGAAGGTCCGCTTTATACCGCTACTACTAAGAATCCAACCCTAACCTAGGTACCGTTTAAACCCTAGCCGTCTAGCCCAATACCCGGAACTAAGCCATATACTATATACGTACACTACAGCTCGCGTTATAGTAAGGACTAGCTATAGAACTACTAAAACCCAGATAATAGAAACCGCGCTACTGCAACGCCTAACCTCACACCCGTCTCCCGCGCGTACCGTATAGGGCCGCCGCCTTATTTCCGCCCCCCTAGGCTAATTAAGCCGTGCTAGCCCAGCCGTAGCACTAGAGAGCCAGATACGCCCCAACCTAGACAATATTAAATGCACCTATGCTGTTAATTTTACCCAGTTCTGTAAACAAAAAGACATAAAGGTGATGAGGATCCACATAGCGGAGCTAGTAGAACTGGTTAAATAAGATAAGCACTGATAGCTGCTTAAAGAGCTGCCTATAGGCCTAATAGAAGTACTGAACCTATTAGAAAGGTCTTTCCGCTGGCTAGTGGAAGGCGACTATACGATAAAGGAAGCCCATAAAGTGCTCCCCCCCTATTTCTATAACTTCCTTAAGACAAATCTAAAAACCAAACCCGAGCTTTTACGTTAGAAGATAGTTAACACCAATGTTAAAAAATTCCTAAAAGGCAAACCAGGATTAACCTGCGAAGATATTCTATAACGCCTATTAAAGGAGTTTAGTAAATATATTAAGCACTTCCTCCCTAAGAATACAGACAAGCTGCCCCCTTACCAACTATAGGACTATAAAATTGAGATCACCCCCGGAAACCAGGCCCTGTACTATAAAAATAGACCACTCTCACCTGCTGAACTTAGGTGTGTAAAGAAGTGGATTAATAAGATGCTAGATAAGGGTTTTATCCGCAAATTGACCTTACTAGCTGCTGTACCACTTCTCCTCGCTGCTAAGCCTAGTGGCGGTGTATGAATCTGCTATGACTACCAAGGCCTAAACACAGTCACTATTAAGAATTAATACCCACTGCTACTAATCCGCGAGACACTTGACGCACTTTATGGCGCTAAGTACTTTACTAAACTTAATGTAATTGCTGCGTTTAACCAGATCCGGATTGCGGAGGGCCATAAGTAGCTTACAGCATTTATTACCCAGTTTGGACTCTATAAGATGCTAGTTATATTATTTGGCCTCTATAACGCACCCGCTACGTTCCAGAACTATATTAACTATGTTCTACACAACGCCCTTAACAACTACTGCACTGCCTACCTTAACAACGTCCTTGTCTTTTCTAAAATACGCGCCAAGCACACTAAGTATGTAAATGAAGTTATCTAAAGACTTGGCAATGCTGGACTTTAGATTAATATTAATAAGTCTAAGTTCTACTCTACTAAAACAAAATACCTTGGCTTAATTATCTCGACTAATGGTATAACCATAGACCCTAAGAAGATACAGGCCTTACAGGAATAAAAGGACCCGACATTAATTAAAGAACTATAACAATTTCTTGGCTTTGCGAACTTCTACCAATGATTTATCTAAGGCTACTTTACTATTGCTACACCTATAACAAAACTCCTAAAGAAGGATATCGGATGGCTATAGGGACTAGAACAAGCTAAATCGTTTAAGGCCCTTAAGGGAGCCTTTACTTCAGCACCAGTACTAGTATACTATGACTACACAAAGAAAACAGTGGTAGAGATAGACATATCAAATTGGGCTTCCGGCGGAGTTCTTTCCTAGTACAACAATGACGGAAAATTAAGACCGGTCGCATTCTTCTCCGCAAAGTACTCCGCGCTAGAATATAACTATAAGATCTATAATAAAGAACTTCTAGCTATTATTAAGGCTTTAGAGGAATGGCGTCCTAAGCTATAAGGGACTAAGGAGCTGTTTAAAATTATCACCAACTATAAGAACCTATAGACGTTTATAACTACCAAGTAGCTAAACCAGCGCCAAGTCTAATAGGCAGAGTTCCTTTTACAGTTTAACTTTGTAATTATATATAGACCCAGTAGCAAAGCCACGCTCCCTAATGCCCTAAGCTGGCTACTAGGAATGAGGCCTAAGGACGCTAATAACAAACGCCTCCGCTACTAAGCCCAAGTTATTATACCGCCCTAGAAAGTTAACCCTATGATTTTAGAAGAATTACTATATGAGTCCTGTAACTCTAATGACGTGGAGTTTATAGCCGCTCTAGACCCTAAAATAGCTAAAAAGTCACTAGACGAGTTAATCTGGCTAGGATACCAGGAGAACAAACTCGCAAGAGATATAGTGGTAGCCCTACATAATCGGAAAGCTTGCCGTTAGCTAAAGAAGATTAGGAAATTACTCTATTGTGATAAGTTAGAATGCAGTATTGTTGATAGATAGATCTACTTTTGCTAATGTCTCTTCGTCCCTAACGCCCTAGACCTCCGCCTAGAAGTTACCTATTACTCTTATAGTAGCGGCCCCGCTGGTTACCCTGGCTGGGTTAAGACTCTTAACCTCTTAAACTAAATATACTGGTAGCCAGGAATCTCCCAGTTCACGGCTACCTTTGTTAAAGACTGTGCCCTATGCTTTCGTACTAAGACCCTCCATTCTGCCCCGCCCGGTTTCCTAAAGCCACTAGAATTACCCGCCCGCCTGTGGACTAATATCTTGATTGACTATATCACAACGCTGCCAGTATGCCAACGCCATGGTAAGGCATACGAATATATCCTTGTTATTATGGACCGCCTAACTAAAATGCGACACCTTGTTCTAGTAATAGGACTCTTAATAGAGGAGCTAGTTGATGGCTTTATTAATAACGTATATAAGCTCTATGGTGTACTAAGCACGATTATCTCTAATTGTGGTATATAATTTGTTAGCGACTTCTGGCGATAACTAAGTAAACGCCTTAAGATAACCTTGCGACTAAGCTTAGCCTGGCACCTAGAAACGGACGGCTAAACCGAAATTATTAACGCCGCCGTAAATAAATACCTTTGTGCTTTTGTTAGCTTTATATAGGACGACTAGGTTAACTACCTACCGCTTACTAAGTTTGCTACAAATAACCAAGTTAACGAGAGTATAGGCATCTCCCTATTTTTTGTAAACTATGGCTTTAACCCTTACCTCGGAATTAAGCCTGCTGGCCCCTGCCTACTGATACTATTAGCATAAGTAAAGAAGGAGTTCTTTCGCGTAGACTCTATGGCCAACCGCTTTGAGCGGATATTAATATAGCTTAAGGCCCTAGTCCGGATTTTATAGTAACGCTATAAAGACAATGCTAATACCCATAGGGATGAGAGCGCGTTATTCTGCAAAGGTGACATAGTTATGGTTAGCTTAGAAAATATAAAGACAAACAGACCTAAGAAGAAATGGGACGATAAATGGGACGGCCTGTACCCCGTACTCGCAGTATACTAAGGGGCAGTCGTAGTAGACCTCCCGGACTATATCCAAGTAAACAAATCCTTTTATATATCTAAGGTCCGCCTCTAGGCTGCTAAAGAGATCCCTAGCTAAGTAAATATTAATACCGCAGAGCGCCGTAATGTACAAGGACGAGTGGCAGAGAGAGATGATAACGGCAACATAGAAGATAAATGGGAGTTTAAGAAAATCCTTAATGTACATGACGAAGACCCCTAGGGCCTAACTTATGAGATTAAATGGAAATATCACAAGGATACAACCTGGCAGCTAGAGGAAGACCTAAAGGGTTGCGAATAAGCTATACAGCGCTTCTATAAGTAACACCCTAAGAAGCCAGGACCCCCAGACTGGGCACGAGATAAGGAAAAGTTATGCTAAGGTTGCGGCCGACCACCGCATTAAAATTTGTGGTGGTTGAGATGTTATGGAACTTTAACCGGCGGTTAAAGTTGTCTGATTGGCCAAATTCTCGCCAAGAAACGCCACATGGACCGGTTTGGGTGGTGGTGTGGAGTTCTGCCGACCTTACTCACTAAACTAACCAATCAGGATTTTCTATGCCCGGCATAGAAAATCGCCATTGGCTTGGTTAAGGGCGGTGAGCGGAACTGATATCTTTGTGGTAGAAAATAGGCAACCCTGTATACTGCCTATTTTTAAGTTATCTGTTTGGTTTGGGGACTAAACCATCTGGGGGAGAGAAGTACTGTCACGGCACTGACCTGACGCATACTGTTTTATACTGTCTCGTACTGTTCCCTACTGTTGGCTGGCCCACCACTAGCGACTTGGCGGCCGGCCCTACTATTTGTATATAATACCCCCTTTCCACCTTCTTCCCCTCTTCATACCATAACGTAGTTATTCAGTCTACTTCATTGCAGCACTGTGACAAGAGGCCTTTAAAATCTTAGCACCCTAATAAAATACTAATATATTATTACCTCTAATAGTATTATAATGGACCCTACTTATATAAAAGCTATTATCTAAGCCTAAGTCCTATAGGGATATCTAGGTCTTTCTTAGCTTTGCTAACTTTTATAAGCAAGTTATCTAGAACTACTTGGATACTGTATGCCCCCTATATATATATCTTATACAGACATATTACGATTTAACGTTAGATAGGAAAAAGCAGAAGCGTAAAAAAGGGCCTATTAAATAGTATTAACCTTAATCCTAGCCTAATAATGCTTAGTAAGCGTTTTATAAGCTACGTGCTATATTTATATAGGCTTTACTACTTTACTACTTTGACCCTAATCTACCCCTAATAGTAATTACTAATACTTCTAATTATGTCTATAGCGGTATACTTCTATAGCCCTTTAAGTAGGGAGATTAACTCTACTAGCACCTAATTACTTATTATAGTTAGAAGCTTACTAGCCTAGAAGTGCGGTATAATACGTATAATAAGAAACTACTCGCTAGAGTGCAATTGTAAGGGATATTATTGCGGTTACCTTAGGTTGCCCTTAGGACAACCCCCGGACACCCCTTAGATATCCGTTAGTTACGTACTAAAGGTACCTACTTATAGTATATAGTTTCTTCAATCCTAGAGGCCTTACCTCCTTAAGGATTTATCTCCTCTACAATCTATCCTATTCCTATGATTATGCCTTATAGCTACCTGTCTACCAAATCCCCTTATATTTAAATCCTTTATACTCCTTTTTAGAAGAGTAGCTAGCTTTAAGAACTAGATTGTTAATTTATATCTTTATTTATATCTACTATTCCTCCCTTAAAATCTCGCGACAACCTAATACAAACTCTATAAATACCCTATAGAAAGCCGTCGCCTTAAGGCAGGAAGGTCCCTTTAATAGTAAGAGATTGCGATAATATAAACCTTAGGTAAGACGGCTAAATAAGTCCTAATATCTAGATACGTTAGGAGCTCGAAGACTCTCGCATACCTATAGTTACTAACAATGCTAAGAAAAACGTAAATACCCTTTATAACGGCCATAATTTTACTAAAAAATAGCTAGGACCCCTTTAGCCCTACTTACGCTAATTAGAAGATTAAGCGCCAGATATAACCCTAAGATCTTCCCCTAAGCTAAAAATGCTAAAGAAATATACTAATATATTTAATTAAGGACCTAACCAGAACCCTTATGGAAGACCACCAGCCTATAATTAGTATAGTAGTAGTATATAGACTGCTTATAAGCTAAGCGGGCCTACCCCTTTAGGTAACCTAATTTAAATACTAACTTAAGACTAGAGCCTTATTAGAAAGCCCGTATTAGCCATTAGTACTAATACTACCTCTCTAGCTAGAGCTTTTTTAAGCCTAAGTTTAGAAAGTTAGGAGCCCTATACCAATCTTCTATAAAAAGGATATTGGGAAGCTGCTATAAGGCTTTTAAAAGCTATACGGAGAGGAGCTACTAATAAATATATTAGAAACCTTTAGGGGTAAGTCCAGATCTAGTAAAGCTTAATTTAGGCTAGATAAAATCTTTTATAACTTAGCTAAGGCTAAGCGCTTCCTAGGGGCTATATAGTACCTACTTAAGGAGGTATATAAGACCTAGATAGGTATCTATATAGCAAATAAAAAAAGGATATAAACTAACTGGTTAAGGCCTCTAGTAGTTTAGAACTCCGCTATAAACCTAATACTTAATAGCTGGATAATTGGGTTCGTGAAGTAGATAACTTCTTTAAAATGCTAATAATATAAGACGATACCAAAGAGCATACTTAATGGGTTATTAGTAAAATTAAACATTAATCCCTAAACCAGATTATACTAAATTAGCTTAATAAAGAGTAAATTACTATATAGCCACATCTATAAACCTTAAAGAAATAGACTTAAGATCCGTATATTATATAATATAATAATATAGAACTATTCTAGAATGGGATATAGCTTAACTGCTATAATTTCTGCTAGTTTATAAACTTTATAAAAACTTATACTTAACTAATAGATTTAGAACCCTTTAAAAACAAGGATAGTAGCATCTATAAAAGAAGACGATTGGATTTATCTAGGCTAGAATTAAGTTAGCAATTTATAATAAAATAAAGCGCGTGGGAGCCCTATTTCGGATTACTATATATACAGATTTTAAATAAGTGGTTCTAAATGCTAAGGATATGGTAAGGAACTAAACCTCTTATAGTAAAAAGCTAGGGGGTAACTAAATGCGTAGGTACTTTAGTAGCAATATAGGGTAGACCTAAACTTTAAAGAAGCCGTTCTTAAAGAGAAATCCAGAATAGTTAAAGTTAGGGACCTTAAGTAATAGGAAAGACTTCTAGGGCTAACCTAATACCCATTTAATACCCTTATAGGAATACTCTAAAAAGTTAAAAGAAAACTCCTCTAAAGGTAAACCTAATTAGAGAAATAAGTAGGGCGATAACCGCACTAATAATTTAAAAAAAAAGCCCTGGTTACGGACCTCTTCTAGCTATAACTAGGGCAAGATATGGGAGAAGAGACTTTTAATATTACTATTAAGCTAAAAATAGTACTCCCTATAGGCGAGGTATGTTAGTTCTAAGTACTATATAATGGCGGCGCTGAAATTAATCTTATATAATATAATTTAGTAAAAGAGTATAAGCTTATAGTATTGGTGGCCGATATATATAACTATACTAAGGTGGTTGGCCCGCAACCCTTTTAGGCGGCCAACTTTATAGGCTATAACCTTATTCTTAAATACCCTTAGCTTATAGAAGTAGATTTTAAGATACGCTTTAAGACTGAAGCCTTTAAATAGTGGAACGATAAAGAATTAAAAGGGCGTATTTTACTAATAAACTTAAAAGATATTCTAGAAGATATAGCTCTAGGAGAAATAGTATACGCTCTATTCCTAAAGGAGTATTAGATCTAACCCCTATTTTATAGTATAATAGGTATAGAGCCTAGTGTAGGCGATAACCCTTTTATAATAGATACCTTATAGAAAACTGCTGGATAGGTTATAAAGACACTATAGGGAGGCGGCAATCTTAAAGATCTTATAAGATACTTCTACTGTTATAGGCTACTCTAGCTTAAGTAATATATAGAGAATATACTACGGCACCTTAAACGCTGCGTTAAGGAATTCTCTACCCTCTACTGGCTACCGTATAGAACTATTTATTATATAGTGGCAACTATATATAAATAGCTATTATAGCGCGCGACGCTGCCCGCAAGTATTTTAAGGGAGGTCTAGAACCTACCTAATAATAATATAGAGAATAAGCGTGACCCAAACCTATTAAATATTCCATTAGGCCTAAGGGACTTACTTAGGGTATTTTTGGGTAGGTAAGTAAAAGTCCTTTAGTGGAACTTAAAATATAATTATATAATTAATCTAGAAGAAGTAAATAACTACTAAACCTTTTTATCTATAACCTCTCTTATAAAGAGCTTAAGATCCTATAGAAGTACCTTAACGGCTTATTAGGAAAGGGATAGATCTAGCCTAATAAGTTACTAGTAGGTATACTAATCCTCTTTATCCTAAAACTATATAGAACTATAAGGCTATATATAGACTATCGCGATCTTAATAAGATTATAATTAAGAACTATTACCCACTACTACTATTTAGTAAAATGCTAGATTAACTATCTTGGGCGAAAATATTTATAAAGCTGGATCTATAAGACACCTATTATAGGCTCCGTATTAAAAAAAAGGGAATAGGTAGAAGACCGCTTTTAAGACCTAATACGGACACTTTAAGTATCTAGTGATGCTTTTAGGCTAGCTAATGCGCCTATAATATTCTAATTGTATATTTATAGAGCCTTAGGGAGATTAGTTAACCGTATATATATTATCTATTTAGATAACATTCTAATTTGCTTAGAAGATAAGGATGAGTATAAGTAATATATCCGCGAAGTGCTAGAACGTTTAAATAATTAGGGCCTTTATGCTAAGGCGTTAAAATTTATCTTTAATATTAAGTAGGTCGAGTTCCTAGATTATATTATAATGCCTATAGGCGTAGTTATAGACCTAATATAGGTATAGATAATTTAAGAGTGGCTAGAGCTAGAGAGCTACTAGGATATTTAAGTGTTCCTAGGCTTTACTAATTTCTATAGGCGCTTTATCTATAACTACTTAGACGTCGCCTAATACCTATTTAACTATATTACTAAAGCTTCCTAAGACCTAGCCTAAGAAGCAAAAAGCTTAAAGGTAGGAAGGAAGAAAACTAAAAAGGGACTAACTAAATAGTATAAACTATAAATATGGCCCAGAAAGGTATAAGAAGCCTTTTAAAAACTACACGTAAAGTTTATAGAAGCTTTACTATTACGGCATTTTAACTTAGATTAGCCACTGATAATAGTTACTAATATATTAAATTTTGCCCTTATTAGTATTTTACTATAACCTAATAGGTATCTAGACGCTATCTAGCTTTACTAAAGACCAGTAGCATTCTATAGTAGAAAATTCCAGAGACTTAAAGTTAGGTATTATACCTATAATAAGGAACTGCCAGCTATAGCTAACTGCTTTAAAAAGTAGCAATACTACTTTAAGCACGTGAGCTACACTACTTATATACTTTTAGATTATTATAATCTACGTTACTTTATAACTATAAAGGAGCTTATACCTTAATAAGCTAGATAGGTAGAGGAGCTTGTGTAATTTAACTTTAAGATTAAATATAAGTTAGGGGGAAATAACCCTATTAATGGACCGTTATAATAGCTAGACTATGCCAAAGGCTTTAAAACGGGAGAAGAAAAATAGACAATAAATATCTTACTCCCTATATTATAGAACAAGTTCTAGGTATAGAATACTTAAGCGCTTATAGCTCCACGCACTAAGTTTTAGGTGGTATAAACCCTATTGGCTTTTACTAATGTTCTAGCTAGTACCTAGTTTATAGCTAATAAAGGTTTATATATACCTAGATAGGACGTCCCTAATATAAATTCGGAACTTAGTAATATACTACTAATTACTAAGCTATCCCCTTAAACTAATAGCGAAGCCATAGAGTAATTAGAACTTGGAGCCCTATAATAACTAAAGGACTTTAACCTTATAGCGGCCTTTCTAATATACGCGTATTAAAGAGTTATAAGATCTATAGTACTATCTAATTGTATACTTGGAGTAGTATAAAACGAAACAGCTTTTACCTAGAAATTATCTAAAAGGTTAATAGATCTTATCTATAAGGTATAGCAGAGGAACGCCTCTTTATAAGGTAAGGATATGGATAGGGAGCTTAATGATAGAACAATAGGGTATATTGTATAGACAGACAAATCCTTAAGGGAGAAGGAGGAATCTATGTGCGAGGTAAGGAAGGGTTTTCCCTAGGCACGTGCAGCGCACGTGCCTTATAGGTAAGTTACCCCTAAGTTGCCCCAGGGTCGCCTATACCTTACGGCTATATAACTATCTACTTAGGTTTCACCTAACAATGCCCCCCCCCTTTAAAAGGATTGTCCCTAATCCTTTATATGCTTAAGCCTTAATAAAACCCTATAAAAAACCTTAAATAAGGAAAAAATTTGGAGGGGAAAGAGTGTCTTAATTTTGCGTATAGAGAGATAGGTAGTATATATACGCGGCATAAAGATGTTAAGGAACTTTAACCAGCGGTTAAAGTTATGTAATTAGTTAGATTTGCCTTACTAAGACTCCCCCACATTTAACCAAGCTAATAGTGATTTTCTATACCCAGTATGGAAAATTCTAATTGGTCTATTTAACACTTAGAGCTAGTAGAGCTTAACGCCATTGCCTAAATTTGGTAGACTATTAGAAATATTTCTAAAGCTTACTTATATAGGTAGATTACTAGGACCTTATAGGTAGGTTACAGGTTATTTATATGCAGCCAGATTTATAGACGGTAAGGCTATATACCTATTAAATCTGCTGCTAACCCTACTTTAGCCTTACGCTATACTAGTATAGCACCATATATACTTTATAGGTAGGTTATAGGTTACTTACATGCAGCCAGATTTATAGACAGTAAGGCTATATATCTATTTAATCCGCCGCTAACTCATGCTTTAGCCTTATACATTATCTATATAGCATATGCGTAGAATAGTATAAGTTATTGGTATAGGTTGCTGCTAGCAAGTCACTAGAAGGTCTTAGACCCTAGTTAAGTAAACCCTAGTTAAAGCAGGCCTATTCTCTAATATAAATAATCTACTAAGCTAGCATAGAGTGATGGACTAAGTCTAGAAAGTGTATTTTCTAAATTAACTTTTATTATTAGCGTATACTATAGCCTCGCCTATAAGTCGCCTATAAGTTGCTAGCACAACTAAGTTATATTAGAGTGTAGCTTATATAGGATATTAATAAATTACACTTCACCCTATATATATGCCACAGTTCTTACTACAAGCGTTAACTTATTCTTTAATCCCTTAGGACATCCTCTGCTCCGCTTTTATATAAATTATATCTTAACAGCAGCGCTTACTTTTCGCCTACGCTTTAGCTACGAGGCTAGGGTATCCCGCTTACAGTACTTATCTAGCAGTTATTAATAATTTTTAAGTTCTGTCTTACATTTCCATTTATTATACTTATTTAGCTATCCTAGCCATTTAATAAGGTACTGCGGTTGTTTAACACAATCCTAGTAGGCAACAATTGCTTCTACTTCCTAGCTACCTTCCTTAAGTTCTTCTACTGCTAGGGGTTAAAACCCAGGGCGTAACCTATAAGGCTCTAGTAGGGAGATATAAAAGACTAGGTGGAGCTATACTATAGTAGGTAGGAGATCTAGCTTATATACTTACTGCCCTACGCACTCTAGGATCTAAAACAGTCCTATAAACTTACAGTTAAGCTTTTTATAGGGATGTTTTATATAAATGTTTTTAGAGGAGAGTAGGACTTATTTACTAACGGCAAAGTGCTTGGCCAAATAGTGACAATTGTAGTATTTTACCTAAAGCTTTTAGGCGTATATTATTAACGCCGCTGCTGCCTTATGTATAAGGTGTAGGCATTATAGATACATCTCTATAAGTCGGACATTTATTAACTTAGACCCTTCCCCACCTTGCTAGGCATCTTAGACGCTGTTTAGGACTCTATTTAGGATATTTAGTAGCTAGCTATAGGCGAGCTTAATGGGGGAACGCTTTGTTATGGTATAGACCTTAGAGTTATAGGCAAAGGCTGCTTCTTTAAGTAGGGAGGCCTAATTAGACTGTTCCTAGTTTATAAATATATATAGGTATACCTTAAGCTCCTAGTTCTAACGCTCTATCTAACTATCTATCTGCGGGTAGAATATAGTGCTAAGTTTATATTAAATACAGAGATAGTAGTATATAGTGCTCTAGTACTCGCTTGTAAATACACTACCCCTATTAGAGATAATATTATTTAGAGGCCCTATTTACGCAAAGACTTTAAATAAGAGTTCTGCGAGTTGCGTAGCATTAATTATCTTACACACTAGATAGTAGCGTACTAGCTTTATAAAACGGTCTATAAGGACAAGGATGGAGTTATACTCTACGCTATTAGGAGTCTTAGACTCTAGGAGATCCGTAATAAAGTTAAGCAAATAATACTGCTAGGCTTAAGTGGGGACCTAGAGAGGCTACAGCTTACTATAGGGTTTATAGCGGCGCGATTTAAAGTATTAATAGGTATTATAGTTATCTAGGTATTTATAAAGGTCCTAAGTAAGGCCATTCTAAGTATACTTCCGCGCAATTATCTTAAAGGTATAGTTAAAACCATAGTGGCCGCCTATAGGATTATTATAATTCCGCTTAAAGATCTCCTATTATAGTAGTATGCAATTTAGCACCTAGACCTTATTATTTTGCCTTAGGAGTCCTTAATTATTAAGGGTGTAGTCCTTATTACTAGTAGGGACTCGCCCTTAAGTTAACTAATTATATATAGAGCGTATAAAGGCATCCCTTTTTTATACTTTATAAATAAAATTAACTAGTGACTTAGGGGGGTATTTCGTGAACGCCGTTTTAGCTAAGGCAGCTACTACTACCTCTTATTATGGCATAAGACTCTACGCAAAGTTAGTACTAGTAAAGTAATATATAATATATAGATAACTTACTGGGTTATTATAGGGGACCATAGTCTAGGCTAAGGGGTCTTCCCTAGGGTTAAGCGCCATTAGGCTAGTTAAAGTAGTTTTAGAGAGAATGGCAGGACGCTTTAGTCCGCTAGCGCCAAGTTTATAAGGGTTACTTATATACTGCACGCATGCTACTCGCTAGTGTGGTATAGTAGCACTAGGGCCGCCTATAAGGCCTATAACCTACAACTTTTGCTGTAATATAGACAGCATAGCATTAAGGACTGTCCTCTTACTGCTATCTTTAAAGCCTTTAGTATAATCTAGGCGCTAAAATAGTATATTGGCGGGATTTGCTTTGCCTAGCTTATATTTAATCTTAAAATTAAACTTAGCCAGTTCCTTAACGTACTGGGCCTAGTAAGTAGATAAGCTTTTAGTGGTTATAAAGTACCTAAGATTGTTATAATTGTAGAGCACGCGCATTATATGCGCGGCATATTTAAGGTAATAGCGCTATGCTTAAAGCATTGCACTATAGCGAGCAGTTCTTTATTATATGTATTATACCATACTTTTAGGCTAGTAAGCTTCTAACTATAATAAGTAATTAGGTGCTAGTGGAGTTAATCTCCCTGCCCCAAAGGCTATAGAAGTATACTACTATAAAGCGTTAGTAATTACCATTCGGAGTAGATTAGGGTTAAAGTGGTAAAGTAGAGGAGCCTATATAAACGTAGCGCGTAGCTTATAAAACGCCTACTAAGCGTTATTAGGCTAGGACTAAGGTTAATACCATTTAGTAGGCCCTTTTAACTTACGCTTCTACTTCTTCTCCCTATCTAATATTGGGTCGTAATGCGCCTATATAAGATGTGTATATAGGGGGTATACGGTATCCAAGTAGTTCCAGATAAATCGCCTATAAAAGTTGGCAAAGCTAAGGAAGACCTAGATGTCCCTATAGGACTTAGGCTTAGGCCACTCCTTAATAGCTTTTATATGGGTAGGGTCTATTATAATACCCCTAGGGGTAATAATAAAGCCTAGGAACTTAACGTTCTTAGTATAAAAGATATATTTAGACAGTTTAGCGTATAGGCCCTAAGCGTGGAGCTGTTATAGTACCTGCTTAACGTGCTTAACGTATTCATCCTTATTATTTAAGTAGATAAGAATATTATTTAGGTAAACTATATAGATATAGCTCTAGAAAGTTATAAGGGCGTTAGTAAGACTAAAGGGCATTACTAGGTACTTAAAGTAACCGTAGCGTATCTTAAATGCGGTCTTCCATTTATCTCCCTTTTTAATATAAATCCTATAGTACGCATTATAAAGATCTAGCTTTATAAATATCTTTGTATAGCTAAGCCTATTAAAGAGTTTGCTAACTAGCAGTAGGAGGTACTAGTTTTTAATCGTAATTTTATTTAGGCGTCTGTAGTTAATATATAGCCGTATTATACCTTCTGCTTTTAGTATAAAGAGGATAGGCGCTCTAGTAGGTAACTTACTAGGCCTAATTTAGCCCTTCTTAAGAGCACTATCTAGGTACTCTTATAAGATCTAAAACTCTTTCTGTAAGAGGTTATAGAGGGGCATTTATAGTAGCGTCTTGCCTTCTTCTAAGTTGATTATATAGTCGTACTTAGAGTTCTGAGGTAGTATACTTACTAGCTTATTAGAGAAGATATTAATCTCTTCTTTATATACATCTGGTAGGCTAGAGCTTATAGAGGTTAAAGCGACCATTATATAGTAGTATGCTTCCGGGAGCCAGTAAAGAGAAGGGTGCAGTTCATATGCGTTTTATAGGTATACTCGCACTAAGAGTGTATATAGCTCTACTACGGTATACTTAATAGTTTTAAGGTTTTAATTACCTCCCCCTTAAGTGTAGGTAATCTACGCTAGTACTAGAGGGTCTCTACAAGTACTTACTGCCAGTAATAGTAGGTCCTCTATTATGTTTATAACCAGTATTTCTATATCTAGAGGGTCTATATAGGTACTTACTGCCAGTAATAACAGGTCCTTTATTATGTTTATAACCGGCGTAAAAAAGGAATCTTCTAGCTATCTTATATATACTGAATTAATTTTAAGCGAGAGTTAAGATTAGTTCCTATGTTGTACTAAGTTAACTAACTAAAGACCTTCTATTAGTTTGCTAAGAAATCCGGGTCACCTAATTACCTTACGTGCTACCCTATTAAATTTATAACCTTACAACCTCTTTCCTACCCCTTACTGCTCTCTATCTTCTACCCTAGTTACTACTTCTTACCTACCACCTAAATGCCTTCCAATTATATATTTTGCAATTCCTGTAAGCAGTATTATTCTTCTACTAAGTTTACAATAAACCGTTATAGAGCTCCGTATAAGACCTATAACTCTTACAAAGTTAATCCTCTTTTTTATTCCTTTTTAATTACTGCCTTTTTAACTTTATATATAGGAGAAAAGAAAGAGATGGTTCTAATAACCTTTAACAGACCTTCCGCAGTCCATAAACCAAACTATAGCTACCGCTGCTTCCGCTACTGCTTCCGCTACTACTTCTCCCTCTACTTCCCGCCTTTTAATACCGCCCGTATTAATCCAGCCGCGACCACCTCTATTAATTCAGCCGCAACTGCCCGTAGCAATCCTACTACGACTGCCCATATTAATCCAGCCGCGACTAACTATATTAATCCAGCCGCGACCTACTACGGTCCGCCCTATTACGGAGCAGCTAGATCGTGGTCCTACTACCATTCGCCTTATGGAGCAGCTAGATCTCAGTCCTATAGACGTTAAGTATAACTTCTACGCGGCCCTATATTGGATAGATAAACGTGTCAGTACATTATATCCCAGTAATCCACGGTTTAAAGCCTGCTATAAGCATGGTGATATAAACCTCCCTCTATTCTAGCCTCCGCTAGAATATCTACGCGACCTTTTAGAGTTCTATAGTACTTCTGCTAGGTAGTTTAGGGAGCATACAGCATTAGCTTTTATATCTGTAAACTGTACCGTTACTAACCGTGGCGTAGCCTAGGGCGGCCCAAATTGCTTTTAGATATATGGTGAGCTTTACCATTTATAGGGCCTACTGGAGCCTCCTACTGATGTTACTCCATAGTATGCCCAGCTATACTTTTACGACCCTAGTTATGCTATAGATATCCGGCTATAGGCCCGTCCTAATACCCAGCTAGATGCAGCTATTCTGTAATGCCTTACTACTATACTATCTAAGGTATGGAACCCTTTTATCGCCCTCTATTAAACCATAAAGGAACGGCTTTAGGCTTAGCCCATAATAACCCTGTCCCAGATTATCTTAAACCCATAGATGTGGCTTATTTTAGAGGCTGGCGCTAATCGCCGCCGTAAGAACCTCCTAATAAGTAATAAGGTGGCCGTTATTATACCAGACGAGTATAGTAATGCTAGCTTCCGTAATATTGTGCTTGCGGAGCATAGTATGCCTAATAAACCCCTGCGATACTGTCGTATTAGCTCAGCGCACGCCGTATACATACTGCTCTACTACATGCTACTCTTCCCTTGTAGTAATACTGGCTAGCACTGGGGTCTCTAGCTACGCAACTCTAATTGAGCCCGCTAGCAAGACTATTTAACGCAGTAGGCGTACTTTTAGTTCTACCTACACGTCTATATTAACTTTAAGTTAGTCCCTTTTACCTGCTGCTGGCTATTTTAGTAGTATGTTATAGATATATAGGCGCTATATAATTAGAATAAGCTTAGCTGGATCCGCTCTAACTAAACAACCCTCTACGCGGAGCTGTATAATAGTGTTGCGGATACTCTTACCCGTAATAATCTGGACCCTACCTTATTAGGCCGCTATATAGTCCTTCTATTAAGTTTCCTTAGCGGAGCTCGCTTTATTAGGTAGTGCTATTAGGATTTAATGGCTATTGTCCGTAAATACAGCCGTTTAAGTATATTTATTATGTTTACTGCTAACCCTAAGTAGGACGAGATTACCTATAAGCTACTGCCTGGGCAGACTGCTATAAACAGGCCCGATCTAATTATGCGCGTCTTTTATATAAAACTTATCCACCTCTTTTACAACCTAAAATAGAAGTGGATCTTCGGCCGGTACCGCGGCTCTATCTAGACTATTAAGTACCAGAAACAGGGCCTACCCTATCTATACCTACTACTCTTCCTATATCCGCATAACCGCGATAGGCTGCTAGACCTAGCCATTATTAACTGTTTTATATCCGCTAAGCTTCTACAGCCAGAGGACAATCCCACTAGTCGTCTTACTAAGATTGTGAAGTTAATAATAGTTTACGGCCCTTACGGCTCTTGGAATCCGCGAGCTCCCTATATAGTTTTACTAGGGCTAGGCCTTCCACTGACCTACTTAAAGTAGTACCCCAAGCCTTTTAACCCTACTACTATTATATATAAGGATAGCTATCCAAAATACCACCGTTGTAATAATGGGCAGATATAGTCTATCCGCTTACTAAGGCCTCTTAAAGCTACGTTTAAAATAGATAACCGCTAGATTATTCCGTATAGCCTATATTTAACTATAAAGTACCATGCCTATATAAATGTTGAGATCTGCGCCTCTGTAAAGTCCGTTAAGTATATCCATAAGTATATATATAAGGGGAACGACTATACTACTTTATGACTTATAGACGGCGACGAGGTAAGCTAGTATTTATAGGGCCGTTATATTGGCCCCTCCGAGGCTATTTAGCGGCTATTTAAGTTTCCCGTTTATAAGGAGTACCCCCCTATAATTTAGCTTGCGGTGCACCTTCTAGGCAAGCAGCCCGTATACTTTTAGCCGGATTAGTTTATAGAGGAAATCTAGTAGCGCCTTAAGCTCTCCTACTCTACACTAATAGCCTTCTTTAAGTATAACGCGGAGCATAATAATACCTATAGCCGCCTATATTAAGACTTCCCTAAGCGGTATATCTTTTATATAAAGTAATGGGAGTGGTGTCTACGCCAGCAAGACCTTGTAATAGGTCGTATATATTACTGCAGTCCTATTACAGGCGAGAGGTTTTACTTACAGCTGCTGCTAATATCCGTTTCCGGCCCTACCTCCTTTAAGGATCTCTATACTATTGCTAGTGTAGTCTATTTAACCTTCTAGGCCACCTATATAGCTCTAGGGCTACTAGAGGATAATTATAAGTGGATTAATTACTTTATAAAGGCCGCCGTTTTTGCCGTTAACGCCTAGCTACGCTCCTTATTTATAACTACTTTAGTTTATAGCTCTATTATAGAGCTAGTTACTTTATAGGACCGCTTTAAATAGTCTATCTGCGATAATCTACCTTACTTTCTAGCCCGGCAGCCTAATGCTCCTATAGTTGGCAAGGATAATAACACCTATTTTAATTACAGCCTATACCTTATCTATTAGATGCTTGTAGATTACTAGAAGACACTTATAGTGTAGGAGGGTACGACCACTCTTAGATAGGAAAGCCACTATGCTGTCGGTCTGTCGGTCAGTTAGTCAGTCGGTTGTAATCAGTCAGAAGTAATCAATAAAGCAGTCAGTAAGAAGAGAAAGAAAGAATGTATTCTGGTAGGTTGTAATAATAAGAAGAAGGGAAGCCGAAGGCTCAATATATATACAGGAAAATGCCAAGACACTAAGCATGGGACATTTTACCCCACCATATACCTCCCCTACTAAGAACGTTGTCCCCTAACGTTCTATACTATAGAAGAATAGCCAAATAAAAGAATAGCAAGAGTAGAATAGAAAAAAGGAAAGCATATCCCTAAAAGAACACAGGTAACCTTATCCTTAGTCCTCCTACAAAGCTATTCTACGGCATCCTTCCGTCATCCATAGCTAAGATCCAATCTTCCTACTAGTAGTAACTAGGACAGCAGTAAACTAGAAATAATAATAATAGTAATAGTAGCAACAGCAGTAACAGTAGTAATAGCAGACAGTCAGCATAGTAAAATAAAATAGAACACTTGGTAGAAGAACTTAGTAACAGTTAGTAAGCAGTAGGACATCTAGTAGCAGAACTTTTAATAGCAGAACACTTAGTAGCAGCAGTTAGTTGGTGGTGGTTGGTTAGTATAGCAGCGGCAAATAATTAAAACAGCAGAATGGAACGGTCAAACCACAGCAGTAGAATAGCTGGTTGGAACAGTAGTAGCAGTAGCAGTAGCAGTAGCAGTAGAACAATCGGTCGGCGGCGGTCAGTCAGAGTAGCAGTTAGTAGAAACAGTAGAACGGAACAGGTTAGTTAGAACAGTTAGGCGGAATAGCATAATAGATCCAATAGATCCGGCAGTAAATAGATCTAGCAACGGTATAGATCTAGAATAGTAGAGACAGAGCAGTTGATTAAGACAGTAGAGACAAAGCAGTCGGACGGAATAGTGGCAGTAGCAGCGGCGGCGACAGAGCAGTTGACCAAGGTAGTAGAGGCTCTAGCCCAATTCGATTTAATCGTTCAGCTAGTTATTTAATATTAAAACTCTGCATCTGGCTCTGCGTCTGGCTGTGCATTTAGCTGTGTATTAGTAGCTCTGCATTACATATTCTACGTCCATAGCTCTGCCCTGTATATTTTGCACCTATGGCTTTACATTGTTAAGGTTATATCTATAGGCGTTAAGTAATCGACTAATTAAATAGGGGCGGCCCCAAAATGTTAACTAGCGATGCTTCCAATAATCTACCAGTCATGTACTAATTTCCTATACAGGCCTAGTGTCTGCGTGCGTGCCTGCATGCCTGCCTTAACTGCTGGCCAAAGACTGTCTAATTGGTTGGCGACGATGTGCTATAACTAATCATTCGGTCGTCCAATTAAGGTAGAAAGTCGGCCCAGTCAAAAGCTCTAACTTAAATGCGAAGACGGCGTTCAACTAATTAAGATTTAATAAGGCCCTGGCTTAACTTAAGGTGTTTTCAGCTGCATATACAACTAAGGCTTTGCATCCGTAGATAATTGATTAAAACTTCTATATAGACGCACAATTGGTTAAGGCTCTGCATCTGCCGTTCGATTAAGGCTTCGCATATATATTCAGTCAAGCTGCCGTACTGTTGTCCAATCAAGGCTCTGCACCCGTATGTTCCATATCTGTAGACTCCGTGTACAACTCCATATAAGACTCCGTGTAAAGCTCCGTATCTATATCTATAGGAAAGATCGTTCTGGTTAACCAATCCATAGGCGCTAAAACGGGCGGCAATTAATTAATAACGGAGGGGGTCAGTTAAGGGAAGAGGCTCTTGTAGAGGCTTTAAGACGTTAACTGGCCGTATTTCTGACATTCTAACGGCCGTATACTGATTTCCTGGTTAGGCCTAGTGCCTATCTGTCTGCCATTATAGGATCCTTAACTACTAATCGAAGACGTCTAATGGCGACGGTAACTGATTTAATTTAACTGTAACAACGTACAATCGACTGACGTTTAAATAGGGCATTAGGTCGGCCCGACCAAAAGCTATAATTAATCCGACTTAACTATAAAGACGGCGTTTGATTGATTAAGATTTAACTAAGGCTCTGGCTTGACTCAAGGTGTCTTCCGCTATACGTACGATTAAGACTCTGCATTGTCTTGTATACTTAATTAGGGCTTTAAATCTGTCGACGTTCAACTAAGGCTCTGCATCTATAGGCTCTATATCTATAGACAGTCAATTAAGACTCCGGTTGTACAGTCGTTCGGTTAAAGTTCTGCATCCGTAGTTAATTGAGGCTTTTAGTGTCTACCAGACGTCTAATCTAGAGACCTGTCTTAAGACTTCCTTCCTTATAAGCGTAAACGGCAGCTTCTAGAAGACCATTTCCGCGGGCCCGGTGCCTTTCTAGGACGTCTTTTATAGCTACTTTCTTCCCTTCTAGAACCGTCTTTGCTCTTGGCTTCTTTAGTGCATCCTTAGGCTTTTACGGCTGCTTCTTTATTCCTGCTGCTGGCAGTATGCTTTAACCTCTCATATCCTTAATCTTCTTCTGGCTTAAGAACCTTCCCTAGAATTACCTTCTACTTTTAGTTTCTTTATCATTGTCCTACTAGCTTCTGCGCTTTACCTAAGTCATCCTTAACATCTTTAAGGTCATCTAGTGGCAGCTTCTTAGCTGTTGTGACTACCTCCGTCACATATCCCTTGCCCTTATATCCATAATATAGTCCTTTCGTCAAGACGATCTCTAAGAAGTACCGGCTCCTATACATCTAATTCCTGTTCCCCTTATAATCCTTAGCAAGGTCCTTTACTGGCTTAGCCAGATACGGCTTGGTTCCGTCTTTAGTCGTATAAGGATAGTTTAGGCTTGACGTAGTCAGCTATGCCCTCCGTACGATCTCTTGCAGAGTATCTTTGTTAGTGCCTCGTCGTATACTGCTTTACCGTTTCCGTAGTACTTGATTTCCAATGTTATGCTGCTGCCCTTATGTAGGTCCCTTTCTTGCCGCAGTGTCTGTTCTCATCGTGTAGCTGGTGCAGTGCTGAATTCGAATGGCGGTTGCGGAGCTGCAATCAGCTGTCGTTCGAATAAGGAATAAGGTCGGCCCGGTTGAAAGCTCTAACTTGACGACATTCGACAGACTTGATTCAGTAACGGCGACGTGCTGACATCGAGGCTCTGGCTTGATTCGGTTCTTCAACTAACCATAGCTTTCGTGCAGTTGTTTAATCAAGGCTTCCATGCAGTCGTTCGGTCAAGGTTCTGCGTACAGCTCTGCATCTGGCTCTGCATCTAGCTCTGCATCTGGCTCTGCATCTGGCTCTGCATCTGGCTCTGCATCTGGCTCTGCATCTGGCTCTGCATCTGGCTCTATATCCGTGCAATTAATTAAGGCTCTTGGTGCTGTTCTTATTATACAGCTGGTGCATCTGGTGCATTATTAAATTCTAGGGGCGGTGTAGAGTTCTGCCGGCTCTATTGCTAAATAGACTAATTAGGATTTTCCGTGCCGGGTATAGAAAATCGCTATTAGCTTAGTAATAGGCGGTGAGCTAAACTAATATCTTTGCAGTAGGTTGTTGCGACTAACACGTCTTAACGCGTCGCTATTAAGAAAGTAAACAACAAAAGGAGCTTTAGGAAATACTATAATTAAGCAAACAAAATAGAAATCTTTTATACGGCCGTTACCTGCATCCCCTCCCCCACCTTAGAACTTAACTATCCCCTAGTTAAATATCCTACACCTATGGCAAAGCCTGCTGCGGAGCCTGCTGTGGAGCCTACTGCGGAGCCTATAGGTTAATGGCTAGCCTCAAGCGTCTGTCTCCATAACCGTCTCCAAGGATTAGACGGTTTATTCTTTTTTCTAGTTTTAGCTATTTTATCTGCAGGCCGTGACCTAATCTAGACGTAATCTCCTGGTCAAATATTCTCCTATAGCAGAGCCTGCGGCTTAACGGTTGTCCTGGTTATACAGATGTCTCTAGGGGTTAGGCAAGTCTGCGGACGTTGCTGGCTAAGCGTTACAGAGTCCGTGGGCTATACTTAATAGTAGTCCTCCCAGCTTATGCGTGTTTTGTTACTGTTCTTTAGTACTACTCTGTTATAGAAAGCAGTAAAATCCATTTATACTATAGGGACCTGTTTCTGTGTCTATCCTTGTCCTTCTATTTTTTAATGTACCTGTCCATCTGGGTCTATTCCTTAGTACGTACAAAGCCAGTTCTTAATACTTTTTAATTATCCTTTATTGCCGAGCCACGGAAGTTTAGGTCCAGGTCGTTTGCGCATCCCAGCTACTAGTCTTCCTTAATTAGATAGATACACAAATCCTTGCTAAATAAGATCCTTAAGCCCTTGGCATTCGTATTGGGTAAAACGGTGACTTCCTCCGCATTTAAAACAGGTCTGTAGGCCTTGTCCTCGCATACCTTGCTAACCCCGTACGTCCTACTGCGGCCGTCTAAAGGCAGTAGAATCTTGCGGATATTAAAAATCGTATGGATATTAAAAGTCTTGCGGAGCAAAGGGAGCTCAGGTGCTATTCTGCCAGTCTTTATATCCTAGTACTAGGCCGTACCCTTATACTAAGTTTTAAATTGCGGCCTAATCTAGCAGTGTTGTAAACTTCCTTAGGTCTATCCAGACTTGGTTAAGAAACGGCATTAACTATACAGCTGCCGCAAGCTCTGTCTTAGTCAGTTTTAGACTCCTTAGCTAGCTTAGCATTTTATTCATTTCCTAGTCTATAGTAAAGGGTAACTGCTGCTGTGTTAGGGCTCCTCTATATACACCTAAGTCTAGAAGCCTTCCTTCTCTCCTACGGTTAAGCTTATCCCTTTACTGCCGTAGCTCCTGTATAAGCTATATATTCAGGGCGTCTTCTTCCAGAAGGACATCCATTTGCTTAGCGCCCTCTATAGCCACTATCCTTAACTCTACGGCCTCCTTTAGTCTTTTAAACCTAAGAGTGTTAGGCTTATCTACTATAGCTCCTATCTACTCCATTGCGTGCCTATAGTATTTAATAGGAAGTCCTTATATAAACAACTACCCTTTATCTTGCTCAGTAAGGTTTCCTACTGCTACCACTTTATCTAAGATAGTAGTAAAGTCCTGCACGTAGTAACGCAATTCGCCTAGTTATTCTATAGATTTTTAAATAAAAGCTTCTATAAAGTCTCTTATCTCTATGCGTTAGTAGAAGTTATCTGCTTAGTACTTAGCTCTAAGGCGGTTCACCAGTCCTTTTTATTCTTTTTAGTTAAACTCTGGCATTACTTAGATAGCTTCCGCGTATATATCCTCGCAATAGTTAGGGAGACACACAAGCCTATATTCTTCGCCTATAAAATACCTTTAATATATACCCTTATAGTCCTTAATAAACCTTAAGATATTCTTTCTGTTAAACCGTGGAACCCCTTGCCCAAAAGGATCTAGTATTACTACCATTAGAACAAATACATGGTGTACTTTCCTTGCTGCCTAATTGGGTACATACTGCAGCTAGTCTGCTTGCATGGCCGTAGTCTTAATAGAGGATGTTTCAGATAACTGTCCTAGCGGGACCTTAACGGGTAAACGCTGCGGTAGGTCTACTTATACGGCCATGTCCGTAATAGAAGGCACCTGCTTCTTAACGTCTAAGGGGGGGTCTCCCTAAGAGAGCACAGAATCTCCATCTTCTACCACTACTGGGTCTCAATACGTCCGTCTATTTTGGCCTACCATTATTCCGCACGGTAGGGTGCTACTAAGCCTTATACTTTTACTTATATCTACTTCTTTACGGAACGCCTCTAGAGCCGCTACTAACACAATCTAGATAATTTAAAAAAAAATAAAGCCAAGCCAAAATATAAAGCTTTTAAGGAGAGACCCTATCTCATATACTTATGGCCTTGCTTAGTACTATCTCTATTCTTAAAGGGCAGTACTAACTTCCTCTACCGCTAGATCCCTTAAGTCTCGTTTCCATTTAATTAACTAGTCCTTAGCTTGTCGTCTCTACATTCTTAATAAAGCTCTGGCTATGTCTGTACACTAGTTAAAGTTGTCTAACTAGCTTACTGGTTCGCTTAATATCCTTACTTATATCTTTCTAAGATACTCTTTGGCCTATACGTAGAGTCTAGCTATCCCGCCTTTTCCAGTCTTTCTGTTTAGGGACTGCCTAGTTCCCCTTGCTATTTAATACTGTTTGCTTCTCTACTGCTGTCTTATCTGTCTAGCTGGTCATTCTTCTGCGGCTAGTCGTCCTTCTATAGTTATAATATATTCTTACGTGTCTTATATATATGTAGCACTAGACTTCTAATCTAAAGAGCTTGCCGTTATCCCCACATAAAATGCCATAAAGTATATAGAAGGGTACTGTTACGGACAGCTTAAGTACGATATTACGACTACTTGGAGAAGAGTCGGAGGAAGCTAGTTGGTTAATACAGGCACGGTCCAGAATGGATCCAGTGGAACCGTATAACGAGGAATGGTAGCCGAGGTTACGTAGTGTGATCTATATAATCTGTGTAATCTGTGTGATCTGTGTAAAGCAAATAGAGCACACATACCTCACGGAGCGAAGGGATTTCTTAGGCGTATGGTTGTGTATTTAAAGGACCATAGTCCCTACCCAGATAGTTCTCTCTTTATAGTAAATCTTAAAATACAATTAGAGTTAATCTGTTAGGCAACCACTCCACTAGTTATTATTACGTTGTTAAACTGTTCTTACCTATATACCTAGCCCAATAACAGGACCCACCATAGTTCCTGCTATAAGGTTCCGTTACACATTTACTACCAAGGTTACAGTATTAAATAAGGTCGAATAACATGCTACCTAAAGCACCAGTTATAATAATATCAACGGCAGCTATAACCTCAGGGTTAGAAGATACCAGCACAGCAGATACGGATTCTTAAGTGGTTACATAAGGTCAGTTACAAGAAATAGTTAATCACTTATAAGATAATACTAGGATACTTAAAGAACGCATTAGTGGAATTGGAGTAGTAAAGGTTAAGTTACCTTTAATTAAACGGTTTTTAGGAAAGAAGTTAAAGCTTAAAGGGTTTCTTACGCAGATACACTTTAAAGTTATGTAAGAAGGAGCGAAGTTAGCAATATCTATAGATCAGGTAGCGTACGCGGGACTATTCTTAACAGAAAGAGCTCTAGAGTGGTTCAAGCCTTACCTTATAGAGATATAAGCAAACGGTGTAATAACTACTAACCTGGACGTATAATATGTGTTTACAAGTTAGAACGGATTTATAGAACGGTTAACGTAAATATTTAAAGACCCTAAAGTAACCACAATAGCAGAACGAAAACTTCAGAACTTAGTATAGCGCATTTTAGCAATTAAGTATACAACGCAGTTTTAAACACTAGCTATATAGGTTAAGTAGAACGACAGGGCGCTTATAGCATAGTATAAATAGGGACTTAAGGCTAAAGTCTAGGACGTAATTATCCTAATAGAAGATACAGGTACTCTAAGGAAGTTAATAGACTAGTTAATAAAGATTAATAATAGGATCTATTAAAGGGAATAAGCTAAGAAAGGGCAAGACAGAGTTCCATAGTTATATAAGGCGCAAAGTACGCAATAACTAACATAGAGTTAAAAACCATAAAATGGCGCAGAGCTAATAGACCTAAGCGGTACTAAAGAATCTAAGAGATAGATAAAGAAACTATAGAAACCCAGAGGTTAAGGATTTAGTAATTAAAGGACCTAGGAGTAGAGGCCAAACCAAGAATCTCAGCAGCAGAAGATATTTAGGCGGACTCTATAGTAAAGCCAGTGGTTTAAAGATGGAGCTTATATAAATTATAGAAAATAGGGTTATTTCGCCAGAGACTATAAAGGTAGTTAGAGTAATTATATAGTAAAGGGAACAAGACTAGCAGATGGCACGTATATACAGAGGGATGATAGTATACTATAAGAAATAAAAGAGTGTTCAATTAACAGTTTTGTGTTTTATTATAACAACGCATACCAAATTTATAAGGACGCTAAGTATAGCGCAAGCTATTAGCTATAGGAACCATTATTATCTAAGTTTAAAGGAACCAATAAACTAGCTCATAGATCGGATATCAAAGACGATAAGTTTAACATAGGCAAAGTATTCACTAATAATAAGGCAATAAAGGCAGCTTACTAGGAGTATGCAGACCTTAGAGAAGTCAAAACAGAAGCAGAGACTAAAACCACTATAGAGCGAGGTTCAGTAACGGGTATTATAATACTATTAGATACAATTTCCATCGCTTTATAAAATAAAAGGAGTAATATTTAGAAGAAACTAAGTAAGCAGACAACTGCTAGTGCTAGCTTATTACTTAATAAAGGTAAAAGGCCACAGGTCTAAGATTCTCATAACGAGATAAGGAAGGCTCCAGACTTACAAGGTGCAATAAGAATAGCTTAAGAGCCCACAACAGACAAAAACCAATAGGAAAGAGTAGTGACTTAGTTTAGTGATAAACAAATAAGTATAGGACGCAAGTTTAAGAACCAAGAGTTTGGGGAACAAATAAGAACGTCATTAAGTAGCCAAGATTTTGAGAAACAAATAAGGACCACAGCAATTCTAGGGGAACATAGTGTTTAGCCTAAAGATTAAAAAGTCGATACTGTAATTAAGAAGTAAGATAACTTCGAGGATCTAGCTACAGGACGCAGAGTACAAGAAACTATAGATAAGTTTAGATAAAGAATTATTATATAGTAAGAGCAAAAGCTAGATAAGAGGTTAGCTATACCAGGTTATATAAGGGATAGAGCACCCGTATAAAGAATCACTAATAGGCCTAAGGCAGGGACGCCTAGAGTAAAGTAGTTAAATAAACTAGAATAAGAAGAGGATCTAGGGATTCCAACTAGGTTTAAAGAAAGACATACTAAAGGATGTCACAACGCAGCAATAACAAGGTACTTTCTTACAGACAAACCATATACACTAAACCAGTTATATAGAAAGTAGTATAGGCAACAAAGCAATAACAAATAGGCAGATTTCTATATATAGCTAGACAAAAAAGTTGTCTAAAACCAACCCATTACAGAAAAATGTATAAATTACATTAAAGGAGCACTAATTATAATATTAAGGAACCTAGAAGAAGGATCTAGGGACTAAAGAAGTAAATAACAAATCTTAGTATCCGCAGAAGAAAGACCAACAGTTAGATTGGCTAGACAGAGGTTTAAACTCAAAAGCAAAAACAAGCCAAGAGTAGACCTAAGTCACTTAGCGTATTATACACTATTATAGATAGCTTGTGTAGATAATATATGTAATATATATAAAGCACTAAAAGACAAGAACCAGAAGTACCTAGTAAGGATATATTAGGCACCAGAAGAGAAGCGGTTTAGGGACGCCAAGTATATATATAAATAGCACCCAGTAGAAGTACAAGGTTAAGGAGACTTAACACTTTAACTAGGAAGATTCTTTACGGAAGAATGCCTAGACGGACAACAGTAGTAGAAGTACCCAGAAAACACTTATCTATAGTATATAGAGGAAAAGAAACAAACTAAGTATTAGCCTAAGTTAGACCAAGTACAAACAGGATCTAGCAGTTAATAGTTAGGAAAAGGGGAGGCGCACAGAACTAGAGGGAACTAGTATTAGAGCCTTAGACCCTTAAAGGAATTTAAGGACAATACTTAAACTTACAAGTTAAGTAGTAAGATCAGTAGTTCGAAGTATTAATAGATAGTAGAGTAATAAGGAACCACATATTACTAAAGGTAGTAGAAAGGATAGGGTTACCACACAGACAAAAGAAACACCCATATCTACTTATAACAATTTTAGGAGATCAGATAGCCTACAAAGGAGGCATTATTAATCTCAAAACAGGACCTATTTAGTTAACTATTAAAGGGAGACCAGTCAGAATATCTTTTAATATCCTACCATTAGGACAGGATAAGGCGATACTAAAAATGCCTTAGTTACAGGAATATAATCTAAAGGTTAATTAGGTTATAGGTCAGGTCAATATTAAAGATACTTAATAACACAAAATACAACAGTAAACCAAGTTGGTATAGTACTAAGTAGGAGTAACGTACAAAGAGACTAAGCAAGGCTTAAGTTATGTACTAAAAAGATACCACAAGTATAGCAAAAAGTTATAGTTACCAGAAAGTAAAAAGCTATTAAAGCATACAGCATAGGACCGTAAAATAGAGTTAGAAGAGGAAATAAGTCTAAAGTTCTTTCTAATCTATAAGCTTACTAAGACCAAGTTAATAGCGCTTAAAGAGTTTATCCAGGAGAACTTATAAAAGGGATATATTAAACCATCGCAGTTATTAGCAGGATATCCAGTATTATTTATCCCAAAGAAAAACGGAAAACTTAGAATATGTATAGACTACAAACAGTTAAACAGCATTACTAGAAAGGATAGGTATCCTTTACCCTTAATTAGCGAAATCTAAAATAGGATAGGCAATGCGCAAATCTTTATAAAGATAGATTTAAGGTAGGCATACCATTAGATTAGGATCAAGAAAGGCAATAAATAGAAGGCAGCTTTTAGGTCAAAGGAAGGGCTATATAAGCCATTAGTTATACAATTTAGGCTTATAAACATACTAGCAACGTTCCAGAAGCAAATTAATAGTATATTAAAAGAACACCTAGATAAATTTATTATAGTATATCTCAATAATATTATCATCTACTTAATAATTAAGGGAGAACATAGAGAACACGTTAAATAGGTCTTAAAGAGACTATAAGAAGAACAGATACTAGTAGCAATTAAGAAATGCAAGTTCTTTACAAGGAAGACCAATTTTATAGGATTTATTATTAAACTAGGAAAGATTAGCATGGACCTAAAGAAAGTCAAAGCTATAGTAAGTTAGCAAGAACTAGAGAACATTATATAGTTAAGGTTATTTCTAGGGTTTTATAACTACTATAGGAGGTTTATAGCATAGTGGTTAAAGGGCATTAAGCCATTTACAAGGTTAATAAGAAAAGAGGAACTGTAGGTTTAGGGTAGTAAGTAGAAGAAGCTATTCTAGGAACTTAAAGAGTTGTTTACCTAAGAGCCAATCCTCAAGATCTATTAACCAAAGTTAGAAACGGTTATTGAGATAGATGCATCAGACTTCGCACTAGGAGTATATTTACTACAGAGGCACCAGGACGCATGGCACCCAGTAGCATACTATAGTTGGAAGATGACACTACTAGAACTAAACTACAACATCTATAACAAGGAGTTATTAGGTATAGTTACAGTACTTAAAGAATGGAGAGCATTCTTACAAGGTACAGAGAAACCATTTATGGTTAAGACGGACTATTGTCACGAAATTCGTGTAGATAAGGTTCATTGATGCAATGGGTTGATTAATTGATGATCTTGACTTGATCGTTGATTAATGTCGATAATCGTTGACCTAGGGCCCCTGAAGAGATTTACAATGCACATGCCCCATACACGTAACTTGTGCACGTGTCCCACGCCTTAGAGAATACAGATTATCTAATACACCCCCTTAGCTTTAAGCTCTTTAAGGTCAAAGCTAACTACCTTCTCATGCCTGTTAATGCGTTAATTAAACCATAATTTTATCTAAATCCTTCCTTCTCGCCCTAACCTTCTCCCTTAGGTCCTCTAGTTGCTTCTCCTTATCTAGCCGCTCCTTAATACCTACTATTCTGATTATATTAACGAAGCTTTAAAACCTCTACTTGGGCAGGGCCTTTATAAGTCTATCGGCGATTATCTCCTTTGTTGCTGTCCATCGAAATCGTACTTATCTCTTTGCGTATTCCTGACGTAGCCAGTGTCAATAGATGTCAACATGTCAGAGCTTTGTGATCAGCTTTACCATGTCTTCCGTGATCAGTCAGAGCGTCTGCATGTTGTCACATTTGATAATTAAGGGCTCGTTCAGTTGCTTTGAATATACTGCTAGTAAAGATAGCTTCTTTCACTGTCTAAGATAGGGCTAATAACTTGGCTTCTATACTTAACGTAGTCACCGTATCCTGCTTATTTGCTCTCTATATAATTAGTCCTCTACCGTCTCTTCCGTCGTCTCGACCTTTATTGCGTATTCCTTTGTCTCTCCCTCTACTATTCATTCCTTCCTTATCTCCTCTATAGTAGATTGCTCTGCTCCTTATACTATATAGGTACTGGAATACTCTGACATAGCATTATAGAAGCTGCTTCTCTTAGTAGGGATATAGGACGGACTAGTAGGTCTATATTAGGGGACGGATGCATTAGACAGATCAATTGGTGATTAGTAGGGAGGAGTTCAGATTCTGCTATAGGAGTGTCCGGAAGACGCCCTATAAGATCTGTCTTATACTAGTTAGCTATTTTCTTGATATAGGCTTCCTAGAATAGCCATAGGAGCCTCTAGCTATAATTGTGTAGCATATAGATTCCTAGGAACTATTTTAGCTTGCCAAGGGTACTTATCTGGTATTCCTTACTTAGCTCCTTAATTGCTTCTTAAGCTTTCTTCTTATCTGTCTTTTAGTAGTAGAAGACAATATTATTAACAAACAACTTTATTAAGATTGTAATGGACAATCGCGTTGTCTATATCTTTCTATGTCATCTCTAGGTCGAATTTTGCGGGAATGGCCATTAGGGTCTGGTATATTGTACTTGCTAATGTAGTAGCTCTTATAGGTAGGTCTTAATAAGCTAAGGGTCTGCTGTCCCTTTGTGTGCTTTTTCAATAATTACACCCCCTGAGCGTTCGGCGGTACCATTCTAAGCTTAGATATGGCGCTGAAGGCTCGAATGTAATCCCTTAGCGCTTCCTCAAGGTTATCTAGTCAACATAGAGGTCAAGATAGGGTTTATCAATATTCCGATCCAAGAACCTTTGTAAAACCTTATAGGTCCTAGATGACCTAGACGCAGATGCCATAGTTATGCATCACCTTTTATATTTAGGCAAATGTCTCTTAACGATACTCTGCGCTTCCGTTGGCGGCGTAGCAGTTAGCTTATATTGAACGCTAATAGACTCCCTAGTCGGACGTATTTAATAGTCTGTTGTCTATAACATTCTTCCATTTGACATAGGATTATGTCATCCTTTATTATCCTAGTAGTACCCTTATTTTTGAAGTAGACGGAACGACACTAGATTTATATTAAAGTCCGTATAAAAGGTAACGTCCTTAAGACGTAGGACTTCCTTGCTTTCATCTTGTTGTTGTTAAGCTTCGTCTTCTTATTTACATCTGATTTTGGCAACTAGATCAGTAAGATCCTTATTCTATTCTACCTTCCTTAGTGCCTTTTCAATACAAGCATCTCCGATCGTAACTCCTACAGGTCTCTTATCTTCAAATAAACACCAATAGTCCTAAATAGAGTGTCCTTGTATTCCGCACGCTAGGCATTTAGGTATTAGCTTCTTACAGGACATCTTCTTATCTACCAGTGTCCTGGCTCTCTTTAAGCGGCTCTTATATACTAAGGCCTTTCCTCTTTATAAACCTTTAGTAGTATCAGAGTAATCCTCAATGGCTTACTCTACGAAGTCTATATTAAAGGTACTCCCTCTTATAGTAGCATTGGCTTGCTCCAAGGGTCTTCTAAGTCCTTCTTGCAGCTCCTTTGCTACTCTACAATATTCGGAAGATCTCAACTTCTGCGGGTTATTCAACTCGGTAGTATACTTCATACAGTAGGCATCGCTAAAAGGTCAAATAATATCTGCCAAATCTTAAAGCTAGATTCTATCGGACATTTAAGGGATCTTATACTTCTCTCCTAGGGCTATTACATGTTCCCATTAATTTAACCACTAATTCAATTTTGACAAGTATTTAAACCCCTTAAGGGCTTCTATGTACTAGTATTGTACCTTCTTCCTGACGAACAATAAGGTAGGTTCTATGTTCTCTTTCAGCCGGAATAGCCATTCTTTAATGGTTAAGGAAGGGTCAAGCAGTAGCTTCTTCTAAGTTAATACTATAGACGTAATCTAGGTGCGGATCTGTTAAAGATAATCTTCCTATCTTAGGAAATACTTCATATCCTAGTCATAGTATCGTCTGCTGTTCTTATACGCTCTCTGTTAATTCGTTGAGAGCTATATATATAAGGTTGCATTCTCATTAAAATCTATGACCTTTAGATAAGGTGGTTTTTCAAGTAGACCTTCTTAAGGTGCTTCTATAGCTAGGTTAACATAGGCCCAAATTTGCTGATCCACGACGGCTTAGAGTTGCCATAGCCATTATTCCCAGTCTTCTGGCTTATTGAGGATGATTGTAGTTGACGAACTCAACATTAGTGGAGTCATTTTAACTGATAGGCAAAGGAGGAATTAAGATAGTATTTTATTATTAGGATCGTCCTTATCATCAGGATCGTCCTTATTATTAGAATCGTCCTTTAACAATTAAGGTGGAATCTCGTGGAATCTCATGGAATCTCGTGGAATCTCGTCCTATAATAATTGAGGTAGGATTTCTGTCAGAGTCTACGTCTTGACAATAAGGTATCAGAGTCTAACAATAAGGTAGAATTTCTTCAAACAATTGAATAATAGCTGAATAGCTTCTTGAGTCGGCGGACCGGGCTTATAACTGTCACAAAATTCATATAGATGAGGTTCATTAATGCAATAGGTTGATTGATTAATAATCTTAACTTAATCATTAATTGATGTTGATGATCATTAACCTAGGGCCCCTGGGGCTCTGAAGAGATTTACAATGCACGTGCCCCATGCACGTGACTCGTGCACGTGTCCCACGCCTTAGAGAATACAGATTATCTAACAACTATAAGAACCTTATAGGATTCCTAATAACAAAGGAACTCAACCAAAGACAGGTTAGATAGGCGGAAATGCTTACAAAATACTATTTTAAAATTTAGTATACTAAAAGTACAGACAACGCACAAGTAGACGCTTTAAGCAGAAAAGCTAAACTACAGAATAATAACAAGCCGTTAGGAGCATTGTTGCGAAAAGATATAAATAGATTAATTAGGTACAATTATCCAAAGGTTACAGCAACTAAGGAAAGTCAGAAGCACAAATTACTAGAAAGTAATTAGATATAAAAGATCTAAGAAGCATAGGCAGAGGATCTAGACTTAGAGCAATATAAAAATAGAGAAGTAATATATATGCCTAAGTCTATCGCAGAAGAATTTATTAAAGAATTCTATAAGGGAATAATATAAGGATATAACGGGTCTATAGGACTAGTATTAAGACTTTAAAAGGAGTACATTATTTAAGGAATCTGGGGACTAGTAAGATAAGTTATAAGAAAATATCTAGATTGCCAAAGGAATAAACCAATAAGGTATAAGCCGTATAGAGGGCTATAACCTGTTAAAATACCAGAAAGACCATAGGAGGTTATATTATAGGACTTTATTATTAAGTTACTAAAGTTAAAAGATCCTATTACGGAACAAGATCATAACGTGATCTTAGTAATAATAGATAAGCTTATAAAGTAGGAATACTTTATAGCATGCACTAAAGAAATATCAGTAGAAGACATCGCTAGAATCTATATAAAGGAAGTATTTACAAGATATAGAGCACTAGGTAAGATTATATTAGATAGAGATCCAAGATTTATAGCAGCATTTTAGGAAGTATTTCTGGCAGAACAAGGAGTTTACATAGTAACCTCTACAGCATATTATCCGCAGATGGACGGACAAATAGAAAGACTAAACTAGACACTAGAATAGTATCTAAGGCATTATATTAATTATGCATAGAACAATTAGGTATTGTTATTACCAGTTATACAGTTTGCATACAATACAACACCATAAGAAGGAATGGGGACATCACTATTTAAGGCAAACTATAGGTACGAGCTAAGAACGTCATTATTACCACGTTAAGCAAAGAAAATAAGTAGCACAGCTAAATAAAGAATAGAGACATTAATAAATCTTTATACAGACCTTATGGAAACAGCCAAACTAGTACAGTAAAGGATAAAAAGGTACTATAATGCTAAGAGATCTAAGGGACCAGATCTTAAGGAGGGAGATAAAGTGTAGCTACTACACAAAAATTTTAAGAGTTGACGACCAAGTAAAAAGTTAGACTATGTTAGACTAGGACCTTTCAAAATTAAGCAAAGAATTTTATTAGTTACGTATAAGTTAAACCTACTAGCCAAAATAAAAATCTACCCTATACAGCATATCGCAATGCTAGAGCTAGCATACGGGAATATTAAGCCACCAGTCTACGAGGCAGACGTATATAGAGGGCAGGAAGAAGACAAATAGCAAGTTTTAAAGATTATTAGTTATAAGGATGTAGATAATAAAACGTGGTATAAAATAAAGTAGATAGGCTATAATAAGACTACCTAGGAACTACTAAGCAACCTAGAGAACGCTATAGGAAAGGTACGGGAGTATTAGAAGAAAGTAGGTTAGGTAGTATTAATAAAAAAGGATTGCTAAAAAATAAGTCACTTAAGGGGGACCTAAAAGGAGCAATTGCCAAGCTACTCAGAGTTGTTTCCCTTATAGGAAGAGAGCCAGTCCTTTTGTTACCTAGCTTGGACAGACCCTATTAAACAAGTTTCTACTCCTTAGAACGAACCTTCTTACAAACCTTCTTAAGACGAAGAAGACGCGCTAAGGCAGACAAGTACGCGTTATAGGCAGCGCAAGTACGCTAAAGCTCTATAAGGAAGGCAGAGAGCTTATTATCAGGCTTTATAGCAGTAGATTAAACACAAGACCCTATAATAAGTTACTTAGGGAACTAGAAGACTGTTAAGAGTTATAAGACGCACACACTTAGCGTTAAAGATGGAGCGAACGTCGTAGAACGATCAAATGTTTGCTTTAGTGCACTCCAAATAAAAGGAAGGTTATTAAGACAAAGGGCTCGCCAACACAACATAGACTAGCCCCTCTTTCACACAACAAGAACATAGAGACGGCATTATCTCACCTAAAGACAAGATTGTAGCAATGGTGCGAAACCAGCGAGCTATAGAAGAAGAAGAAGAAGATGCTTTAGGTATAATAAGTAAGGATATTAACTAGACTAATTAAACGGACATTACACCTCTAGTAGACGACTTAGAGATGTTAGGAATCTTTAAGGACAAAGATAAAGAGGAGGGAGATAGTGTTACGGATAGCTTAAGTACAATGTTATAACTACTTAGAGAAGAGTTGGAGGAAGCTAGTTAGTTAATACGGGTACAGTCTAGAATAGATCTAGTGGAACCGTATAATAAGGAATAGTAGCTGAGGTTACATAGTATAATCTATATAATCTATATAATCTGTGTGATCTGTATAGAGTAAATAGAGTACACATACCTTACGGAGCGAAGGGATTTCTTAGGCATATAGTTGTGTATTTAAAGGACCATAGTCCCTACCCAGATAGTTCTCTCTTTGTAGTAAATCTTAGAATATAATTAGAGTTAATCTGTTAGGCAACCACTCTACTAGTTATTATTACATTGTTAAACTGTTCTTACCTATATACCTAGCCTAATAATAGGACCCACTGTAGTTCCTACTACAAGGTTCCGTTATAGGTACGACCACTCTTAAATAGGAAAGCTACTGTGCTATTAGTCTATCAGTTAGTTAGTTAGTCGGTTATAATTAGTTAGAAGTAATTAGTAAAGCAGTTAGTAAAAAGAGAAAGAAAAAAAGTATTCTAGTAGGTTATAATGATAAGAAGAAGGGAAGCCGAAGGCTTAATATATATACAGGAAAATGCCAAGACACTAAGCATGGGACATTTTACCCTACTATAATAGACTATAGCCTACCCCAGTTTTAGCACCAGTAGGCCGTTATTGCTAAGGGAAGTAACCCGCTTCTTATAGCTAAGCTATAGCAATACAACCCTATAGAGGAAGGTTGCTAGTTTACTAAGCTATACTAGTAGCTAAATGCCAATTAGGCAGCGTGCTTTAATATTATTATTACCGCTATAAATATAGATCTATAGATAGTCCGCTTCTTCCTCTAGGGCCCTATAGGTACTAGTAAAACATTTCTCTATTACTGCCTCTGCCACTACTACCGCTTACATAGTAAGATTGTTCTTTATATAGCTTCTTCTGGCATTACCGCCCTTTTACTGCCTAGCGGCTATACTACCTACTCCCGTTTTTAAATACCTCTTAATCTATATAAAGAGTCTACTTGCAATATCTCCAAAAGCTTAAATCTAGCCAAGCTTTTATACTATACTTCTCTACTTATCTAGGATAAGGTGCCAATATAGCACCGCTACTACTATAAAGCTATACACTATATGCTTACGGATATCCGTTCTAATAACTCTACCTTTAACGGACTCCCTACTATCTTAGGCGGCAACTTTACTTAAATACTGCCTATTGTTCTATAGGGGAACCGCGCAGCTATTATAGGTGCCTGCCTACAGTAGTTGTTCCTTTAGCCTACCTTCTATATACTATCCCTACGGTTAAATATATGTGTCTACTAGGGTAAGATAAATTAGTAGTTTACAGCTTAGGTATAAAGCTTATCCTACAATCTAGACCTAGCTAGCAGTATTAGTATCCCGCCTAGTATAGCCCTATTACAGTCCTAGGAACCCTTTTATAGACATATATACCCTCCGCAACTGCTTACTTAGGTATATACTAACCCTAATACCTTCCGTAATCGCGCTATCCTAACCATTTATAACGATACTATAGCTAAGATTAACGACACTATCCTTCCACGGCTCTATGGCTCCCCAAGCACCTTTTATTTTATAGACTCTATAGAGCAAAATAGAGAAGAAGAAAATTATATAGAACTACTACCGGCGGAGCTTCTGCAGATATTTAACCCTAGTGGCCTACTTCTATTAAAGCTTTCCCTAAAGGTAGGCGCGCCTATAATCCTTTTATAGAACCTTTACCCTAACAAAGGGCTCTGTAACGGCACCTATATAGTTATTACGCGCGTAGGCCGCCGCTATATTAAAACTCGGATACTTGGCGGCAGCTTTTATAACCAGCTACGGCTAATTCCTCGCATTAAGCTCACCTCTATGGAAGGAGAACTGCTATTTATTGTTAATAGAAGGCAGTTTCCAATCCAGCTATACTTTACTATAACCATAAATAAGTCGCAGGGGCAGTCTTTTAACTTTGTCGGCGTTAACTTACGTATACCGGTCTTTACCTATAGGCAGCTGTATATTGCGCTATTAAGAGTAACAGATATAGCTAGGGTTTCGCTATTACTGCTATAGGACGGGGGTGCTATAACTACTAATGTTATATATCCGGAGGTGTTGCTGCAGTCTTAGTATATTACTAGCTATTACGGGCTAAGATACAGGGGGACGGCATAGCAGCAACAGTAGTAATGGCAGTAATGGCAGCAGGGCAGCAGTAGGGCAGTAACAGGGCAGTAGTAGGGCAGTAGCAGGGCAGTAGTAGGGCAGCTACTTAGTTCCCAAAAGGACTTCGTCCCAAAGGACAAAAGCCCGCCGCAGGCGCAAGAAATAAGTAAATTTCTCCAAGGATCAAAATTGCCAGCTATAAGTCGGCAATTTTGAAAATTTCCTTAGAAAATTTACTTACAGCTTTGTTCACAACTAGCTTCCACCCCCCTCTAGGGGAGCTATCACGAAGTTCGTGTAGAGCAGCTTATTAATGAAATAGGTTAATTGATTGATGATCTTTATCGTGTCTTGAGTGACGTGTTCTTAAGGTCCTAGGGCTTCGAGCTACAAAGAGATTTTACAATGCACGTGCTCCGTGCACGTAACTCGTGCACGTGACCCACGCCTTTAGAGAATACAGATTATCTAACACACCCCCTTAGCTTTAAGCTCTTTAAGGTCAAAGCTAACCACCTTCTTATGTCCGTCAATAAGTCAATTAAACCATAATCTCATCTAAATCCTTCCGTCTTGCTCTAATATTGTCCCTTAGGTCCTTCAGTTACTTCTCCACAGCTAGCCATTCCTTAATATCCACTATTCCGATCATTTTAACAAAGCTTTAAAACCTCTACTTAGGCAGGGCCTTTGTAAGTCCATCGGCGACTATCTCCTTTATTACTATCCATTAAAATAGTACTCGTCTTATTGCGTATTCCTAACGTAGCCAGTATTAATAGATGTTAATATATTAGAGCTTCGTAATTAGCTTTACCGTGTCTTCTATAATTAGTTAAAGTATCTAGATGTTATTACATTTAATAATTAAGGGCTCGTTTAGCCTTAATATTATTACTTTAAACGGCCTACTAATAAAGATAGCTTCCTTTGCTATTTGTAATAGGGCTAATAACTTAGCTTCTATGCTTAAAATAGTTACTATACCCTACTTATTTAATCTCCAGGCAATTAGTCCCCTAAATAGCTTTATAATATATCCTTGCGAGCTCTTTCTATTAACAGAGTTATCTATAAATAATGCATTACTAGCACAGATAAATAATTGCGTGTTACTTCTACCATCTCTTCCGTCGTCTCGTCCTTTATCGCGTATTCCTTTATCTCTCCCTCTACTGTTCGTTCCTTCCTTATCTCCTCCATAGCAGATTGCTCTGCTCCTCGTGCTATATAGGTACTAAAGTACTCTGTCTACCACTTAATAGTGCTCTTAGCTTGGGTTCTAATTAAACCTTACTAGCCGTAATACTGCAAAAGCAATATCCGGACGCGTTGTAGTGGCTATATAGAGTATTGACCCCAATTTTCTCTAATATAGCATTATAGAAGCTGCTTCTCTTGGTAGGGATATAGGACGGACTAGTAGGTCTATATTAGGGGACGGAAGCGTCAGACAAATCAATCAGTGATTAATAGGGAGGAGTTTAGATTCTGCTATAGGAGTATCTAGAAGACGCCCTATAAGATCTATCTTATACTGGTTAGCTATCTTCTTAATATAGGCTTTCTAGGATAGCTATAGGAGCCTCTAGCTACAATTATATAGCACATAGATTCCTAGGAACCATTTTAGCTCGCCAAGGGTACTCATCTAGTATTCCTTACTTGGCTCTTTAATCGCTTCTTAAGCGTTCTTCTCATCTATCTTTTAGTAGCAGAAGACAATATCATTAACGTAGAAGAAGACGACTATTCTACCTTTTAGCATAACACACGGCTCCTAGGGTACCTCTTTAAAACCTAATTCTGTCAGCAAGCTCGTGAAATTCTTCTGCCATAATAGTGGTGATTATTATAGTCCGTAAAGGGCTTTTCTTAAGCGCAGTACTTTGTCTTTCTTTCCTTTATTAAACCCTGGCGGTAGCTTTATATAGACAACTTCGTCGAAATCGCAATAGATAAACGCATTAACTGTATCTATCTATATTGTCTCTAGGTTAAATTTTACGGTGATCGCCATAAGGGTTTAAAAGGTCGTACTAGCTAATGTAGTAGCTCTCATAGGTAGGTCTCCTAGGGCCTATTAATTTCCGTATACTACTAAGCATGCCTTACATTTCTAGAGGAATCCATACTTGTCCATCTTATAGACAAACACCTATATTAAGCTAAGGATCTGCTGTCCCTTTACGTACTTCTTATCTATTTCCTAAAATAACCTTATTTAATAATGAGATTATAGGTAGGCTTATTAAGCCTCTTAGAACTAATCTTAAAGAGGGTATATATTAAGGTCGCGAATTAACTAAGGTGGCGGAGGTAAGTTCTTCCCATATAATCTGATATTACGTATTCTACCTAATTTCAGCTTGCTGTCGTTAAGTTAACTATTAAGGTTAAACTTTCTTCCTGCTAAGAAGGCACCATAATAGGCTAAAGTAATCCTTTTAGTAACAAAGTCTTCAAACCTATAATCGCTGGCTTCCTTAAATAAGTCTTTAACCAAGTCTGTCACAGAGCGAGTACAAGCGACGATAATATATAGCAAAGTAGATATTATTAAGCTACGTACATAAACTGTATAATGAAGTCAAGACGTTGCGTAAGGAGAGAAGGTAAGGAAACAGAAAGAAAGGGTATATATTATTAGTTTAGTTGCTTAGTCAACACATACACAGAGTAGAATAGGATTCAAGGGGCGGTCCTGGCAGAACTTGGCAGAATTCAGTGGGCTTTGGCGGAATATAGCAGAATTCGGTGGATTCTAGCAGAATATAATAGATTGCCGTCTCGCGGTCGGTCTCTTCTTACTGCGTCAGTAGAAATAGGTGGACATATATAAGGTGTTACGGAGGTGTCCCATAATAGTACCCCCCCTTTAAACTCGAGCTTCTGCGAGATGGGGCTGTGGTAGTTCTGGGTAGAGTTTATAGAAGTCTTCTGTGGCTTATATAAGTCCTATAGAGTTAACGGGTTCCTATATAGGCTCATTAAAACCTCTCCATTTCGTAAGATATATATATTGGCGTTTTTATTTGTCATACTTAATATTATTAATTCTTTTAACAAAGTACTTATTCTTACCATCCACCTTAACTAGTGGGGGAGGGTCCTAGATCTATCCAGGCAGGGCATCTAATATAGGGGCAGCAGGATAGAGGACTGACGTATGGAATATAGGATGGATTTTAACCATATTAGGGAGCTTTAGTTGGTAGGCATAAGGAGAGACAACTTTCTTAACTTTATAAGGGCCGGCGTTCTTCTAATTAAATTTCTTAGTAGGTTATTTTGTGTTTAGATTTCTTATATCTAACTAGACAAAGTTACTAATTTAGTAGGCTAGTGCTAGGGTTTAGTTCTTATTTACTACAGCTTTATAGACAGATTGGGCCTATATTATTTTATTAGTAAGGAACTCTTATAGTTCTTCCATCTTCTTTATAAATTTATTTACTTCTGTAACCTATAAGGCTTAATAGGCTAGGTGAGGAACGTTACTAAAGGGTTTAAAACCCATTCGCGGATGCTAGCTATAGTTGGCTAGAAATAGGGAGACCTTTGTAGTTTCTAAGACAGAGTTATTTGCAATAAACTTAGCAAATATAAGCCAGTCTATCTAGTTGTCCTATAAATACAACGTATATATCCAGATATACTATTCCATAATAGCATTTACATATTCCGTTTAACTGTCCGTTTCCGGGTAGTATACCGTAAATAATAGTGCTTTAATGCGGAGTTAGGTAGTTAGTTCTTTCTAAAATACAGAAATAAACTGTCTGCCTCTATTAAAGATAATTATTTTAGGAAGTCTGTGGAGTTTCTATATATGGTCCAGGAACAGTTGGGCAACGGCAGGTGCTAATATATTAGGGCAGGCAATTAAGTGTTTTATTTTAGATAGTTAGTCTACAACTACTATAATATTTATATAGCCTTTACTTTCGGGGAGATTAACAATAAAATTAATTAAGATATCTTTCTATCTTTAGTCCGGAATAGGTAGTGGCTTTAGAAAGCTGTTATATGTCTTATATAAAGCTTTAGCTCGTCGGTAGGTATAGCAGCTAGCAATATATCTTCGTATTATATTATATATGTTTGGCTAGTAGTACTCTTGTTAGAGCAGTTCTAGGGTTTTTTCTTAGCCTAGGTAACCGGCTACTGGTAGATTATATACATGTTTAAGGAGCTTAAGCTTAAGTTTATTATGGTTAGGTATAACTAGACGGTTCTAGTAGTATAAGCGGCCTCTATAGGCTTCGTATTTACTTAGAGAAATCCTTTTAGAGTGTCTAACGCCGTCTTAAATTAGCTTAAGCATCTCTTAGATAAACTTATTATTTGGGTATTTATTAGGTATAATCTATTTAATAGTTTAATTAGTTATTTTAAGAATGTATACCAAGAGATCTTTAGTAGGGGGTTTAAATAATTTAGGGCGGAGTAGAGTTTAATTATGGTAAGAGCGCGCTTCTTCTTAAGCTGGTATATCTTGTAAATATTAGGTTAGGGTATTAGGTTTCTAGCCTTAAACGCCTAGGCAATACGTAATAGAGAATTGAAAACGGGATAGATATTCTAACCAATAGGCCTATTAGTGGCTCAGCTGTTTTGTGGTTGTGAAGTATTATAGGTTCTTATAGTTGCTAAAAACCTTAATTAGAAATCTAAAGCCTTTTAGTTTAGGTTGCCATTGTTTAAAATATTTAATAATAGCTAATAGTTCCTTATTATAGATCTTATAATTGCATTTAGCTAAACTTAGTCGTTTTAAAAAGTATGCTATAGGGTGCAATACTCCTTCCTTATTATATTAAGACAGGATGCCTCTAGTAATGTAGTTAGATAAGTTAACTTCTATAATACTTATTCAGTTTAGGTCAAAGTATTAGAGTATAGGTGCGGTAGTAAACATAACTTTTAGGTAAGCAAAAGCTTTCTTATATTCCTTATTAAAGATAAAGGCTTTATCTTTTTATATTAAGGCCATAAGGGGTAAAACTAAGGCGGAGAAGTTATTAATAAACCGTTAGTAGAAATTGGCAAATCCTATAAAGGCCCTTATATCCTTAACGTTCTTAGGTTTTTACTAGTTTACAATTACTTTAACTTTCTTAGGGTCTATTTATATACCGTCTATAAAAATAACAAGTTCAAGGTATAGAACTTCCGTTTTATAGAACTCGCATTTATCTATATCTAACTATAGGCTAGCTCCGCGTAAGGCTTACAGGACTAGTTTAACGTGTTTTTGGTATTTAGCCAGATTATTACTATATATTAAGATGTCATCAATATAAGTAGTACAAAAGACGTTTAGGTATAGGTATAGGGTGTTATTTACAAAGTGTTAAAAAGAACTTGGGGCGTTTGTAAGGCCAAATGGCATTACTAAGTACTTAAATAATCCGTATTAAGTACAAAATGCAGTAAGCCATTCGTTTCCTTTTGCGATATAGAGGCGGTTAAATACGTGGATAATATTAAGCTTTGTATAGAAGCGAGCCTTACTTAATCAGTTTAGTGTCTCTTAAATTAACGGGATTAGGTATTAGTTCTTAACAGTAACAGTATTAAGAGCTTAGTAGTCTATATAAAAGCGTAGACCACTGCTAGGTTTCTTAATAAAGATTACTGGCGCGGCTATAGGTAAAGAGCTTACTCTAATAAATCCTTTATCTAGATATTTATCTAAGTACTTCCGTAGTACCTAAAGTTTGTTTTAGGACATCCTATATAGGGGTCTAAATCTAGGATGTTTTCCTTTTTTAATTACAATCTTATAATTATATAGGTGGCTTTCTAGTAGCTTATTGGCTTCCTTTTATAAGAATACATCTAGGTATTCATAGTACTCTACTGGTACCTTTATGGCGGGGTTAGTGTGCTTCTTTGGCGCTAAGGCCTTCTTAATATCGGCTATTATAATAGCAAAGATTGTATATTCTGGTTTCCTAGCAAGTTATATAAGCGGAGTAGCTCTAATTATATAGATATCTAAGGCGTTAAGTGGGCTTAGATTGTCCTTAGTTCTTTATACGGTTTCCTATTTAGTTTTGGGTTTAGTATTAGATATAGAGTTGGTATTAAATTTAGGTTCGGGCTCTTTAAGCATCTTTTTTATAGTAGAATACTAGTTCTTCTGGTACTTTCGTATATTAAGCTTCTGCTTGGTTTGGGGCAGTGTAGTAGTTAGAATTAGTTTATGTAATTTAGTGTAATTTCCGGGTCCTTAGTAGACGTCGGTGGAAATCTTATATTTGTGGAATTCAGTGGAATTTTTGGGTTTTGGTTTAGGGTCTAAGCCGTAAGTTATAAGGCACTTCTGTTATAACGGGAGGCGGTAAATAGAAGCTTAAGGTTGTCCTAGTTAATGGTTACCTTATATAGCTTTATCTAAGGTTGTTTAAGGATCACTAGGTGACCTAGGGTGGTAATAAAGAGCTTAATTAATTCTTTATAGTTTAGGTATTAGAGTCTTAGGGCCACTATATAAGTAATACGGCCTAAGATAGTGCGTTTGCCATTAAATCTAAATACGTTAATATGCTGATTAAGGGGTATTAGGGTAAACCTATTGTCTTATATAAAGATCTTATTAATAAATCCTATGCCGCTAGCTCCTGTATTAATTAGGACCTAAGTATTAGCCTATTAACCTTTCTACTAAAGATAGTAGTTAACAGTTATACTATAATCCTAAGAGTTAGGGTTTATAACATCTAATATATTTAATAAGATCCTGTAACATAGCTATTCTAGAGAGCAACTTAACTCTAGGACGCACCTTTTGGTGGTGAGTAGGAAGGGGTTCCTATAAAATGTTAGTTATAACTTTGTCCCTATAAGTGGTGCTTATTAGATATGGGGCTAGAACCAGGTAAAGATTAGGGACAGTAACTAGAGGATTAGTGTAGTGAACGGCTGCTAGTATTAACCGTTTGTAAATTCTTTTAGAAAGGGACGGAGTAGTAGCTAGAGATATAAGCGTTACTTCCATACTTAAAACAGAGGCTGTGTTTAATACGTCGCTCTTATTTAGCGGATCCTTTTAGGGTATAGAAAAGGGTTCTAGTATTAATATCTATAGCGTCTAAGTCCTTACGGGTCTTAGGCAGCTGGGGGGCAGAGTATTAAGGTATATATTTTAGGGTGAGGCGTAGTAAGTCGTTATATAGGCCATTAATAACGTTAGTGTAGGCGGTAATAGTACCTAGCAGTTTAACTCCTATAAGAGATACTTTTAATTTAGGGTTCAGAGACTTTACTAGGCGATTAATTAAGGTAGGTTTGTTCTATTTAGTCTCTTTAGCGTAGTGGTGGAATTCAGCGAAGTATAATAGGAAGTTCTTGGAGCCCTATATTATCTTATTTAGTTTCCTTTATAATATAGTAACTTAGTTAGGGTCGCCATAAAATACTTTTAGTATAGTAACTAGTTCCTCTACTATACTTAGTTAGAATGGGTATATAGTATCCACAGCATCTCCTTTTAGGCGGCTTATAGCATAACAAAGCTAACTGTTAAGGGTAGGGTAGCAGTTAATATTGCCACTTAACTTATTTTAAAGTTGGTTAAGGAAAGAGCGTAGCTTACTTCTCTTACTAGAATAGGCGGGAGGATTAGGGAGATATTTAAATAACTTTTTTTTAGGGGCATTAACTAGTGAATTTAGGGTTAAAAAGTTAGTTTTAGATACGTTCTTTTTATCTAGTATTTATAGGTTGATAGTAGTAGGGATAGATAGGGGCGATAGTATAATAAGCAGTAGGTTATAACAAATCTCTTTAACTTCCTTTTTTAGGGATTGGATTATTTCGATATTTTTTTTACCTCTCCCTAGTAATAAAGGTGTCCCTTTATTACGCTTAAAGAAGAAGATCTAGAAAGGTTTTATATAGATTACTTATTTCTATTTCACCCACCACTATTATAGACCCTAAATATGGCATAAGACATTTTAAACCATTAGTGCTAGCAGATTCTTCTACTATTATATAGTGTACTATACTATAAATAAGCATCTTGCCTATCCCCTCTAGATTTAGAAACTTGTAGCTAATATACCATTAAGTTGAAGGTGCTGTGACACCTCTAGCACATCTTATAGAATTCTCACTAATTCTAGAGTACGCCAACTTTATAACGTCTGCTTAGTCTATAACTTAGTCTATAACTATATCCTACGGCTCTATTATTATAGTATTTCGTAGCTGTATTGCTAGGACCTCTACCCTATTATAAAATTCTATAGTTCTAGGGAAAGATTCTTTTTTTTTTTTAAACAAATTTTATAATATAGGGATTATTTCCCCTATACTATCCTAGATCTTCTCTATCTTATAATTTAGATGTCTTAACAACCTATTAGCGGGATTTATCTTTTCTAGGCAGTATGTAATTTTAAAGTTATACTATAATAGTGCCTCTGCCCATCTAGCTTATTAACTACTTAATACCTTTATAGTTATAAAGTATTATAGGTTGTTATAGTCTGTAAGGACTTTAATAGGATAATTGCTTCCTATATAATAATATTGCCAGTGCTTTATTACTGTAACTATTGCGAGCAGCTCCTAGTTATATGTTATATAACGCTGTTCTATAAGGGTTATTTTCCTTAACTGAAATGCTATAGGATGCTATTCTCCGTCTTTTAATTAAGATAATATTACCCCTAGGATAAAGCCAGATGCATTTGTTTTAAGGTATATATATAGCTTCTAGCAGAAGTATATTAGGATAGGCGCTAATACAAACAAATCCTTTAACTGGTCTATAGCCTACTTAGCAGCTTTCCTAAATATAAAGGGTCCTAACTTCTTGCTATCCTTAAATCCCTTTAGTAGATTAGTAATTAGGAGCATTACTTATAAGTAGTAAATAATAAACCTTTAGTAGAAGTTTGCTATGTCTATAAAAACCTATACTTCTCTAAACATTATAGGGTATGGCTATTCCCTAATAGTGTCTACCCAGCTTTTCTCTATTAATACTCTATTAACGCTAACAATAAAGCCTAGAAAATTAATGCTAGTAATATAAAATAAGCATTTTTTTAGGTTTATATAGAGCTTATATTTCTGCAGTTTTTCTAGTACTATTTACACGTGGTGTGTATATGCTTTGTAGTTATTAGAGTAGACTATAATATTATTAAGGTAGACCATATATATTATATCTAATAGGCCTAATAATGCCTTATTAATATAGGCCTAAAATGTTACCGGTGCGTTAGTAAGCCTAAATGGTATTACTAGGTACTTAAAGTGGCTATACTATATTTGGAACGCCGTTTTCCACTTATTACTGGCTTAAATCCGGATTTAATAGTATGCATCTTTTAGGTCTAATTTTATAAATATCTTTACGCCTTATAGTCTGTTAATAAGCTCCCCTATTAAAGGTAGTGGGTAGTAATTCTTTATAGTAATCTTATTTACCGCCTAATAGTTAACATAGAGGCGAAGGGTCTTATCCTTCTTAGGTATAAATATAATTGGTACCCCTACCTAGCTTATAGAAAGCCATTTCATCCTCTCTAAAGATTGTCCACTATATACTAATATAATACTACCAGCTTGTTTTTTAATAGGTTATATAGTGGTCTAAAAGGAGGTTCCTTATCTTCTATATCTATCTTATGCTCTACTAATATAGAGTTAGGCAAGGTATATACAGCCTCTTTATTAGCAACATCCTTTAGATTTGTATATTCCTATAGAATTTCTAGTTCCTTAACTGTGTATAGCCGGATATCCAAAAATAAATACTCTGTGTCCCTATTCTTGGGGTTAAGGGTAGCATATATAGTATATGCCCACCCTTCTTCTTATACATAGCTTAAGAAAGTCTTTTAATCTTTAACTATAATACGCGGTTAAGACTTTTAGTGTCAATATAAGGCGGAAGGCCAATTAATATCTAGATTAACTTAGCAAAGCTATAGGTATCCTAAAATAAGGTTATACCCCTTAATTTCTATAGCGCAGAAGCGTATCTCCTATATATCCTATAGACTATTGCGGTCCTGGCTGGCCATAAAAAAAGTTTATTCCCTATAGTATGGAATCCAGTAGCCTCTAATGCTTTAAATAGTGCGCACTTATAAGCCACTAAGGTCCAAATCTAATTTTTTTACTAGTAATTAAGAAATAAACCCTATAGTTGCGCTACTGTCTATAAGGCAGTTTTATATTACCTATTTATTATTAACTTAAATAGAGACGGGAATGACTACGCGGCAGCTTACTCCCTCCTTCTCTTACTAGCCTAGTATAAGGGAGTAAAGGTCTACTAGGCTCTCTCTTTTCCTAATTTTAACTCATGCTTTTTCTGCTAGTTGTAACGGAACCTTGTAGCAAGAACTACAATAGGTCCTGTTATTGGGCTGGGTATGTAGGTATGAACAGGTCAACAACATAACAACAACTGGTGGAGTGGTTGCCCAATAGATTAACTCTAATTGTATTCTAAGATTCACTATAAAGAGAGAACTATCTAGGTAGGGACTATGGTCCTTTAAATACACAACCGTACGCCTAAGAAATCCCTTTGCTTTGTAAGGTATGTGTGCTCTATCTACTCTATTATAGATCACACAGATTATATAGATTATATAGATTATATCTTATAACCTTGGCTACTATTCCTTATTATATAGTTCCACCGGATCTATTCTAGACTATGCCTGTATTAACTAACTAGCTTCCTCCAACTCCTCTCCTAGTAGTTATAACATTATACTTAAGCTGTCCGTAACACTATCTCCCTCCTCTTTATCTTCGTCCTTAAAGATTCCTAATATCTCCAAGTTATCCACTAGAGGTGTAATGTCCGTTTAATTAATTTGGTTAATATCCTTACTTATTATACCTAAAGCTTCTTCTTCTTCTTCTACAGCTCGTTAGTCTCGCACTATTACTACAATACTGTCTCTAGGTAAGATAATGCCGTCTCCATGTTCTTATTATGCAAAAAAGGGGTTAGTCTATATCGCGCTAGTAAGTCCTTTGTCTTAACAACCTTCCTTTTACTTAAAGTGCACTAAAGTAAACGTTTAATTGTCCTATAACGTTCGCTCTATCTCTAACGCTAAGTATACGCGTCCTATAACTCTTAATAGTCTTCGGGTTCCCTAAGTAACTTATTATAGGGTCTTATGTTTAATCTGCCGCTAAGAAGCTTAATAGTAAGCTAGCCTCCATGCTGCTTAAGGTTTAACGTGTCTTAGAAGAGTCTACATATATCCTTAAAGCTTAGCGTCTGGCTTACGCTTATCTTTAACGTCTTAAATGTATTCGTAAGAAGGTTTGTTCTAAGGGGTGGAAACTTATTTAATAGGGTCTGTCTAAGCTAGGTAACGAAAGAACGGGCTCTCCTCCTATAAGGGAAACAACTCTAAGTAGCTCGGCAATTGCTTCTCTTAGGTCCCCCTTAGGTAACTTATTTTTTTGCGATCCTTTTTTGTTAATGCTGTCTAACCTACTTTCTTCTAATACTCCTGTACCTTTCCTATAGCATTCTCTAGGTTACTTAGTGGTTCCTAGGTAGTCTTACTATAGCCTATCCACTTTACTTTATACCACGTTTTGTTATCTATATCCTCGTAACTAATAATCTTTAAAACTTGCTATTTGTCCTTTTCTTGCCCTCTGTACATATCTGCCTTGTAGACTGGTGGTTTAACATTTTCATATGCTAGCTCTAGCATTGCGATATGCTATACAGGGTAAATTTTTATTTTGGCTGGTAGGTTTAACTTAAACGTAACTAATAAAATTCTTTACGTGATTTTAAAAGGTCCTAGTCTGACGTAGTCTAACTTTTTACTTAGTTGTTAACTCTTAAAATTTTTATATAGTAGCTACACTTTATCTCCCTCCTTAAGATCTAGTCCCTTAGATCTCTTAGCATTATAGTACCTTTTTATTCGCTCTTGTACTAGTTTAGCTGTTTCCTTAAGGTCTACATAAAGATTTATTAAAGTCTCCATTCTTTCTTTAGCTGTGCTATTTGTCTTCTTTGCTTAATATGGCGATAATGATAACCTTAGCTTATACCTGTAATTGGCCTTAAATAGTAACGTTCCCATTCCTTCTTATAGTGTTATATTATATATAAACTATATAACTGGTAATAATAATACCCAATTATTCTATGCATAATTAATATAGTGCTTTAAATACTGTTCCAGTGTCTGGTTTAATCTTTTTATTTATCCATCCGTCTGCGGATAATATACTATTAAGGTTGCTGCGCGAACTCCTTATTCCGCCAAAAACACCTCCTAGAATGCTGCTATGAATCTTAGATCTCTATCCAACATAACCTTGCTTAGTGCTCCGTGTCTTATAAATACTTCCTTAATATAGATTCTAGCGACATCCTCTGCTAATATCTCTTCTATATATACTATAAAGTATCCCCACTTTATAAGCTTGTCTACTATTACTAAGATTGCATTATAATCTTGTCCTATAATAGGATCTTTTAACTTTAGTAACTTAATAATAAAGTCCTATAATATAACTTCCCATAGTCTTTCTAGTGTTTTAATAGGTTGTAGCCCTCCGTACGGCTTATGCCTTGTTAGTTTATTTCTTTAGCAATCTGGATATTCTCTTATAACTTGTCTTACTAGTCCCCAGATTTCTTAAATAATATATTCCTCTTAAAGTCTTAACACTAAGCCTGTAGCTCCGTTGTGTCCTTAAGTTAGTCCCTTGTGGAATAACTTAATAAACTCTTTTATAATAGACTTTAGAATATAGGTTACTTCTCTATTCTTATACTATTCCGTGTCCAGATCCTCTACTTATACCTCTTAGATCTTCTGTGTCTAATTACTCTCTAGTAATTTATAGACTTGGCTTTTTCTTATTGCTGCTACCTTGGGATAATTATACCTAATTAGTCCGTCTTGGTCCCTTCGCAATAAAGCTCCTAATGGCTTTTCGTTACTTTATAGTTCAGTTTTTCTACTTAGAGCATCCGCTCGTGCATTATCTGTACCCTTAGTATACTGAATTTCGAAATGGTATTCTGTAAGCATTTCCGCCTATCTAACCTATCTTTGGTTAAGTTCCTTTGTTATTAGGAATTCTATAAGGTTCTTATAGTCCGTCTTAACCACAAACGGTTTCTCTATGCCTTATAAGAATGCTCTCTATTCCTTTAACGCTGTAACTATACCTAATAACTCCTTATTATAGATGTCATAGTTTAGTTCTAGTAGTGTTATCTTCTAACTATAGTACGCTACTGGATGCTATGCGTCCTAATGCTTTTATAGCAAATATGCTCCTAGTACAAAGTCTAATATATCTATCTTAACAACCGTTTCTAACTTTGGTTAGTAGATCTTAAGGATTAGTTCCTAGGTAAACAACTCTTTAAGTTCTTAGAACAGCTTCTTCTACTTACTACCCTAAACCTATAGTTTCTTCTTTTTTGTTAACCTTATAAATAGCTCAATACTCTTTAACCACTGTGCTATAAACCTCCTATAGTAATTATAAAATCCTAGAAATAATCTTAACTGCGTAACGTTCTCTGGTTCTCACTAACTTACCATAGCTTCGACTTTCTTTAAGTCCATGCTGATTTTTCTTAGTTTAATAATAAATCCTACAAAATTAGTCTTTCTTGTAAAGAACTTGCATTTCTTAATTGCTACTAGTATTTATTTTTCTTATAGTCTCTCTAAGATCTATTTAATATGTTCCTTATATTCTTTCTCACTCTCTAAGTAAATAATAATATTGTTAAGGTATGCTATAATAAACTTATTAAGGTATTCTCCTAACACACTATTAATTTGCTTTTAGAACGTTACTAGTGCGTTTATAAGCCTAAACTATATAACCAATAGTTTATATAGTCCTTCCTTTGACCTAAAAGCTGCTTTCTACTTATCGCCTTCTTTAATCCTAATCTAATAGTACGCCCATCTTAGATCTATCTTTATAAAGATCTTTACATTGCCTATCCTATCTTAGATTTCGCTAATTAAGGGCAAAGGATACCTATCCTTTCTGGTGATGCTATTTAACTATCTATAGTCTATACACATCCTAAGTTTTCCGTTTTTCTTTAGAATGAATAGTACTGGATATCTTACTAATAACTGTAATGGTCTAATATATCCATTTTATAAGTTCTCCTGGACAAACTCCTTAAGCGCCACTAACTTAGTTTTAGTGAGTTTATAGATTAGAAAGAACTTTAGACTTATTCCCTCTTCTAACTCTATCTTATAGTCCCATACTGCATATTCTAACAGCTTTTCACTTTCTGGTGACTATAACTTTTTACTATACTTGTGGTATCTCTTTAGTATATAACTTAAGCCTTATTTAGTTTCCTTGTATATTGCTCTAACTTAGTACTATACTAACTTAGTTTATTATCGCACTTTACGTTATTAAGTATCTCTAATATTAACCTAACCTATAACCCAATTAATATTTAGATTATATTCCTGTAACTAAGGTATTCCTAGTATCGCCTTGTCTTTTCCTAACGGTAAAATATTAAAAGACATTCTAACTGGTCTCCCTTTAATAGTTAACTAAATGGGTCTTATTTTAAAGTTAATAATGCCTCCCCTATAGGCTATCTAATCTCCTAAAATTATTATAAGTAGATATAGGTGTTTCTTTTATCTATGTAGTAACCCTATCCTTTTTACTACTACTAGTAACACGTGGTTTCTTATTGCTTTACTATCTACTAGTGCTTTAAACTGCTAATCTTGCTACTTAACCTATAAGTTTAGGTATTATCCTTAAATTCCTTTAAGGGTTTAAGGCTTTACTACTAGTTTCCTCTAGTCCTATAGGCCTCCCCTTTTCCTACCTATTGTCTGCTAGATCCTACTTGTACTTAGTCCACCTTTAGCTAATACTTAGTTTATTTCTTTTCCTCTATATACTATAGATAAGTGTTCTCTGGGCAGTCCCACCACTATTATCTATCTAGGCACTCTTTCGTAAGGAATCTTTTAGGTTAAAGTATTAGGTCCCCTTAACTCTGTACTTCTACTAGATGCCATCTATATATATACTTAGTATCTCTAAACCGCTTTTCTTCTGGTGCCTAATATATTCTTACTAGGTATTTCCGGTTTTTGTCTTTTAGTGCCCTATATATATTATACACGTTATCTACATAAGCTATCCACAATAGTGTATAATACGCTAGGTGACTTAGGTTAACTCTTAGCTTATTTTTATCCTTAAGTTTAAACCTATACCTAGTTAACTTAACCACTAGTATTTCTGCTATAGGTACTAAGATTTATTATTTACTTCTCTAGTCCCTAGATCCCTCTTCTAGGTTCCTTAATATTATAATTAATACTCCTTTAATATGATTTATGCGTTTTTCCGTAATAGGTTAGTCTTAGACAACTTTTTTTATCTAGCTATATATAAAAGTCTTCCTATTTGTTATTATGTCGTTGCCTATACCACTTTCCATATAACTGGTTTAGTGTATATGGTCTATCTATAAGAAAGTACCTTGTTATCGCTATATCATAACATCATTTAGTATATCTTTCTTTAAACCTAACTGGAATATCTAGATCCTCTTCTTATTCTAGTTTATCTAACCACTTTACTCTAGGTATCCCTACACTAGGCCTATTAGTAACTCTTTATACGGGTACTCTATCCCTTATACAACCTGGTATAGCTAACCTCTTATCTAGCTTTTGCTCTTGCTATGCAATAATTCTTTACCTAAACTTATCTATAGTTTCTTATTTTCTGCGTCTTGCAGCTAGATTCTTAAAGTTATCTTACTTCCTAATTTTAGTATTAACTTTTTAATCTTTAGGCTAAACACTATGTTTACTTAGAACTGCTATAGTCCTTATTTATTTCTTAAAATCTTAGCTTTCTAATAACGTTCTTACTTATTCCCCAAACTTATAGTTCTTAAACTTGCGTCCTATACTTATTTATTTATTACTAAACTAAGTCGCTGCTCTTTCCTATTAGTTTTTATCCATTATGGGTTCCTAAGCTATCCTTATTGCGTCCTAAAAGTCTAGAGCCTTCCTTATCTCTTCTTAAGAATCTTAGACCTATAGCCCTTTACCTTTTACAAGTAGTAAGCTAGCACTAGCAGTTATCTGCTTGCTTAATTATCTCTAAATATTACTCCTTCCGTTTTATAAAGCGATAGAAATCATATCTAATAGTATTATAATACCCATTACTAATCCGCGTTTTATAGTAGTTTTAGTCTCTACCTTTATTACGTTACTAAAGTATAAGTGCTCCTAGTTAGCCTTATTTTCTTTCTTGTTGCTATTAATTAATAAGTACTCTAACTCTATTGTTATTATTACTAATCTTTATCTATACATTACTTTAACATCTTAATTTAGCTTATAGAGTTAATTCTATTTTTTATCTAACTTTATAGTTTCTTTAAGCCCTCTTAACTCTGGCTCTTATAGCTAATAGCTTACGCCATACTTAGCGTCTTTATAAATTTAGTACGCGTTATTATAATAAAACGCAAAGTGCTTAATTAAACACTCCTTAGTCCCGCGTAATATCCCTATATCTACATTATTATACTTTAACAACCTAGTACCTTTTACCGTATAGTTACTCTAACCACCTCTATAGTCTCTAGCAAAATAACCTTATTTTCCGCAATTTATGCAAGCTCTATCTTTAAACTATCTTTTTTATTATAGAGTCCGCCTAAACGTCTTCTACTACTAAGATCCCTAGTTTAGCCTCTACTCCCTAGTCCTATAATTACTTAATCCTTAACCTTTAGGTTTCTATAGTTTCTTTATCCACCTCTTAGTGTAACGGGACTAGCCTAGTTACAGTAGGAATGTCTCAGTAAAACACTTAACAGATAGAACTTAAAGCTTTGACCAAATTCTGCCGAATTCTGCTAGCTTGATCGACTTCTGCCAAGTTCTGCCAGATTAATCGAATACTACCGAAGTCCGTCCGCGTGCGCACGTGCGCACGCATCGACCAAGACCCCTAAACTATTTAATTGCAAGATTCTCTCGTTATTCCTTTCTCTTCTTTACACAACGTCTTGTCCCTAGCAAGAGCTATATACCCTTAGATTTAGATAGAATTTATATTATTCCTTTAAATCTTTCCCAAAGCCTCTTCGCGCCCTTACATTATGTTATGTCTAAAATAACTACTATTAAAATAGTAAACGACCTCGAATCCCACACGTTAACTACGAGCATTATAACCCTAGTTAGGGAACAGTTAACTGCAATGCAAGAAGCCTTTATAGATACTTTAGCTTAGTAGCAGGCTGCACTAGAAGCCCAGCATTAGCAATTAATAAAAACACTCCATAAAGAACTCCGCAACGTTAATACACTTATAATGGAGACCCCAACAGTAACACCTATAAATAAAATTAAGATAACTGTATATAAACCTAGCCCGTTAAATGCGAACCCTAAACTAGTAATAGTAGCTTAACCTATACCTATAACAAACCCAGTACCTACTATAAAATTAGAAAAGCTTCCTAACCCTCCAATGTTTAATAGAAATTAAAATAACCTACGTCCCTTTATAACTAAGCTCCGCCTTAAACTCTTAATAAACTACGACTAATACCCTACCAAAGCTAGCAAGATTAGCTATAGGATGTCTTAATTAAGCAAAGATACTGCATAAACTATAGACCCATTCTTCCATAACGGCACCTTTGTTAATTTCGAAATCTTTATCTCTTTATTAGAACGAACGTATGATAACGCCAGCTGCGAACACACCGCTGTTACTAAACTTAAAAACCTATAATAACGGAATTAAGACTTTACCAGCTTCTTTTCGGAATTTTTAGGCCTTATTGGCGAACTAGATTGGAATAAAGCCGCTAAAGTTGCTGCTCTTTAACGAGCTATTTCGGATAAAATTAGAGCATAGTTAGTAGGTAGGAAACTGCCAAAGGACCTACCCAAATTTGCTATAATGTGTTAACAAATTAATAAGGACCTTTAATATAATAAACAAACTTATTCTCTAAAGCCAACCACGCCTCGCGTTTAAGACTTTATGAAACTAATATATACCCTAAAGCGCAACCCTTCTCCAAAACCTACGCATAACCCTATAAACCTTAACGCCACTTAATCCTACGCACCCTTAAGAACCGACGAATAAAGGACTTAAGCCACAAATAGAGAATGCTTTGGATGTGGTAGAAAAGGATATATCTAAAGGAATTGCCGAACTTACCCTTTTAAAAAAGTCCGCCGTAGTTCCTCCTGGTCTTTAAATCGTACCTACTCCTTAAATCGCACTTGTTTTTTAAGCCGTACTTACTCCTTAACTTATACTCGTTCTATAAATTATACTTGGTTGTTATAAAGCATCTTATACTTAGCTAACTTGGAAAATAAATCATCCTAGGACCAAGTTACGCCTTAGGACAAGAAGTGGAAGAGTATAAGTGTCTAGGCTCTTCCAGCGCTAATACATAACACAACTCCCTTAATATACTTGGCGAAATTTAAACACTTAGAAAATGGAAGGAGGTATAAATCCTTATAGATAGCGGAGCTACTAGTATAGGCTTTATTAATATAAACTACACAAAAACCTAATGCCTAAATTTAAAGAAACTTAATAAGCCCTAAGGCCTATAAGGCTTTAACGGCAAACCCTTAATATATAGCGAATTGACGCACTATACTCTTATAAAAATGCGGATGGGTGAATACCTTAAATATATTTCCCTATTTATAACACCCCTAAAGCAATATAAGATAATACTTAGACATAGATAGCTAAAACGGCACAACCCTTTAATTAGCTGGGTTAAAGAAACACTAAAATTCCACACAACCTATTGCTGAAGTTATTATTTAAAACACCACCTGTCCTATAAATATGTATAAGACTATTCAAATTTAATATAATACGAATTGCCCTTACCACGAACCTTAAACCAATACGATAAAACTATAACTGTTAATCGCAGTAAAGAATGCGAAGATGATATATCAAAACCTCTTAAAATTCGTATAATACAAGCCATACCTTTTGTTTTGTTAGCAAGAAAACAAGACCACGAAATCTTTGCTATAATAATAGAAGATATTAAGAAGGCGCTAGAACTAAAGCAGTATATTAACCCTTAACCTCTTGTACCTAAGGAGTACCACGATCTAATTAACGAGTTTAAAAAACAATTCGCAGACTAGCTGCCCCCGCATCGGGATAAATATAATTTTAAGATAGAACTTAAACCTAGTACGACACTAAAGTTCGGTCCGCTATACGGTATGTCACAAGAAGAACTGCTTATAATATAACAATACCTTAATAAGCATCTAGAAAAAGGATTTATTCGCCCTAGTTAATCTCTATTCGCCTTACCTATATTATTCGTTAAAAAGCCAGGAGGAGGCTTAAGATTCTATATTAATTGCCGAGCCCTAAACGCAATTACGATTTGAAACCGATATCCAATCCCCTTAATTTAAGAGACGCTTAACCACCTGGCAAAGGCACGATATTTTATAAAGCTTGATATAGTCACTGCCTTTAATCGAATTTGCATCTAAGAAGAAGATGAGAAGTACACAGCCTTTTATATATAATAGGGACTCTTTAAATACCTAGTAATACCATTTAGTATAAAGAACGGTCCCGGTACGTTTTAGCAATACGTTAATAATACACTCTATAAATTCCTTAATGTATTTGTTACTGCGTATATTAACAATATCCTAATCTACTCGTCTTCGCTTTTTAAGCATCGAAAACACGTCTAAATAGTCCTTAAACGTTTGCGAGATGCGGGTTTATAATGCGATATTAAGAAATGCAAGTTCTATATATCCAAAGTCATGTACCTAGGCCTAATTATATCCCGCGACGGAATTAAAATAGACTCTAAAAAGGTCGCTGCGATTATAAACTAGGGAAGCCCTAGTAACGTATAAGATATTTAAGGATTCCTAGAATTTATAAATTTCTACCACCAATTTATTAACTAGTTCTTAAAAATTGCCTAACAATTAGTAAACCTAATAAGAAAGAACGTAAAATTTAAATAGACTACCAGATGTAAACAAGCTTTTAATAACTTAAAATAACGCTTTATAACCGCTCTAATTCTTACCCACTTTAACCCTAACCTTAAATGTGTCGTCAAAACAGACTCGTCTGATTATGCCCTAGGGGGAGTATTATCACAATATGATAAGGACGGTAAGCTATATCTAGTAGCCTTTCTCTCTTAAAAGCTCGCCCCTACCGAATCGAACTATAAGATATACGATAAGGAACTACTTACAATTATTAGATGCTTTAAACAATAGCGTTTAGAACTTAAAGGATTATTGTTTCCAATACGCGTGTTAACGGACCATAAAAACCTGTAGTACTTTATAACTATAAAGCAGTTAACGCAGCGCCAAATTTGTTAGGCCAAATACCTCTTATAATTTAACTTTAAGATTACGTACCGACCGGGCAAACTTAATTAGAAGCCTAATATATTAATATAACAATTACAAGATTTACCTATAAACGCCTTGGACAAATGGATTACAAATTAATTACGGATTTTATTACCCCCCAAACACTTTAAGAAACTATATCCTATGTTCCTAGATATAGAACTTGACAGAAACGAATTAGAAATCAATAAATAGGAAATAGAAATTGATAAGCTAATGGAATACAAATATAAGAACAACGCATAGATAGCAGATATAATAAAAGCAATTCGAACAGGAAAATGACAGTATAAAGATATTACACTCGCTAAATGCGAAATTCGTAACAATCGACTATACTATTAATAGAAGATGGTAGTTCCGAATTCCAAACCCTTATAATTTAAGATACTCGAATTTATATACAATTCCCCTATAGCAGGACATCCTGGCTGTGCAAAGACTTATAAAATTATTTAACGAGTATACTACTAGCCTATAATACACGACTATATACGAAAATACGTTCAAGCCTGCAGAACGTGCGTGCGTGGGAAGACCTCTTATGTAAAGAAACAAGGAGTACTTTAACCATTGCCAATTCCAATGCAAAGATGGCGAGATATCTCGATTAACTTTATAGTCGACTTGCCTAACAGTAACGGGTTTATAAATATTATAGTAGTCGTTAACCGTCTTATAAAAATGCGATATATGATTCCTATGGACTCAATTAATGCAATATTAGTAGCTAAATGTTTTATTAAGCACGTCTTTAAGCTACACGGACTTCCTAATTTAATAATATCCGACTATAGAAGCTAGTTCGTTTTAGACTTCTAGCAAGCTCTATGCAAACGATTAAGTATTCAAATATAACTCTTAACTGCATTTTATCTAGAGATAGATAGTTAAACCGAAATTGCAAACGTGATTATAGAATAATACCTATAAATGTACTACTCCTACCTACAAGATAACTGGGAAAAATGGCTGCCTTTAGCTGAGTTTACTGCGAATAATACGATAAACGTATTAACAGGCATAACGCCGTTCTACGTAACCTACGGACAAGACCCCTAACTTGGATTCAAACCACGACCTAAAATCAACATAATAGGACCCATAATTAAACGGATTTAGTTAATTAACACGCATAACTTCGCTAATTAAATAAAGCAGTTAACGGAACTATTACAAAGTGAATTAATATACGCTTAAACGGTATAGGAATGGCATGTAAACAAAGGACAAGCCCCTATATAGGACTTTAAGGAAGGTAATATGGTTTACCTAAATATACAAAACCTAAAGACTTAACAGCCCTTAAAGAAACTTAATTAGAAGTTTGCGGGCCCATACTAAATTAAGAAGAAATTGAGCCCGTATACTTATAAGCTTAAACTACCAACTAAGATAAAAATATATCTAACGTTTTACGTAAGCTTGCTATAACCCTTAAAAGACGAACCTATGACTTGCGAAGTGCCGCCGCCACCTCCCATAATTGTTAACAACGGTAACGGTTCTTACTTTATTAACTTAATTAATGATATGCGATAGAAAACACAATCTAAATAATTTAAACTTCTTATTAAGTGGGAAGGATACGAAACACGAACCTAGGAGCTCTATAAGCAAGTTAAGACCGATGCGCCTTCCCTAGTAAAAGAATTCCATAAGGACTATCCTTCGCGGCCTACTCTGGCTGGATAGACACAATATAAAGGCAAACAACTGCCACCTAACACGAATACACAAAACACAATAGCAGGAAAATCGAAATTAAAAAAAGCTTAAAGAATACCACAACGCTTATAACACGGTCACATAACGCGTAAAATATTAAGGAACTTTAACTAGCGGTTAAAGTTGTCTAATTAGTTAGATTTGCCTTACCAAGACCTACTATAAAGATATTAGTTTGGCTTACCGCCTTTACTAAACCAATAGCGATTTTCTATCCCAGGGATGGAAAATCCTAATTAGTCTGTTTAACGATTAGAACTGGTAAAACTCTACACTACTACCTAACGTAAAATACGACATAATAAAATTGTATTATTTTGGACCTTTGGCCAAAGGGGGGGTACTGTAACGGGACTAGCCTAGTTACAGTAGGAATGTCTTGGTAAAACACTTAACAGATAGAACTTAAAGCTTTAACCAAATTCTACTAAATTCTGCTAGCTTAATTAACTTCTGCTAAGTTCTACTAGATTAATTAAATACTACCAAAGTCCGTCCGCGTGCGCACGTGCGCACACATCGACCAAGACCCCTAAACTATTTAATTGCAAGATTCTCTCGTTATTCCTTTCTCTTCTTTACGCAACGTCTTGTCCCTAGCAAGAGCTATATACCCTCAGATTTAGATAGAATTTATATTATTCCTTTAAATCTTTCCCAAAGCCTCTTCGCGCCCTTATACTTAGACTCTTTAGTACCGCTTAGGTCCATTAGCTCTGCGCCATTCTATAGTTTCTAGCTCTATATTTACTAATACGTGCTCTACGCCTTATATAACTATAAAACTCTATCTTGCCCTTTCTTAGCTTATTCCCTTTAATAGATCCTATTATTAATCTTTATTAACTAATCTATTAAGTCTTATAGACTTTCCGCATCTTCTATTAGGATAATTACGTCCTAGACTTTAGCCTTAAGTCCCTATTTATACTATGCTATAAGCGCCTTATCATTCCATTTAACCTATATAGCTAGCGTCTAAAACTATATAGTATACTCTATTACTAAGGTTCGTTATACTAGGTTCTAAAGCTTTTATTCTACTATAGTTATTGCCTCTAGGTCTCTAAATATCTGCGTTAACCATTCTATAAACCCGTTCCAACTAGCAAATATATACCGTATATCTTGGTTAGTAGTTGTTATACTATTAGCTTATATCTTAGTAAGATAAGATTTAAACCACTTAAGTACTTATCCTATTAGGAACAACCCTGCGTACGCCACTTAGTCCAATAATATTGCCAACTTTACTCCTTCCTATATAACCTTAAAATATATCTACGTAAGGAATTCTTTAAGTTTTAACTTCTCTCCTGCAAACCGTTTAATTAAAGGTAACTTAACCTTTACTACTCTAATTCTATTAATACGTTCCTTAAGTATTCTATTATTATTCTATAAGTAATTAACTATTTCCTATAACTAACCGTATATAACCACCTAAGAGTCCGTATCTGCTATACTAGTATCCCCTTCTAAGGTAGTAGCTGCCGTTAATAGCGTTATAACTAGTGCTTTAGGTAGCATATTATTTAACTTTATTTAGTACTATAACCTTAGTAGTAAATATATAACAGAACCTTATAGCAAGAACTATAATAGGTCCTATTATTAGGCTAGGTATATAGGTATAAATAGGTTAACAACATAATAGTAACTGGTAGAGTGGTTACCCAACAGATTAACTTTAATTATATTTTAAGATTTACTACAAAGAGAGAACTATCTGGGTAGGGACTATAGTCCTTTAAATACATAACCGTACGCCTAAGAAATCCCTTTGCTCTATAAGGTACGTGTGCTCTGTCTACTCTATTATAGATTACACAGATTATATAGATCACACAGATTATATCCTGTGACCTTAGCTACCATTCCTCGTCACATGGTTCCACCGGATCCATCCTGGACCGTGCCTGTATCAACTAACTAGCTTCCTCCGACTCCTCTTCTAGTAGTCGTAATATCGTACTTAAGCTGTCCGTAACACTAGTAGGAGTACTAAATATGGCCCTTTCTGCCGCAGTTATAGCAAACGCGTGTGTCGCTTCCCTTTCGTCTCTGCCGTCGCTTCCCTTTGCTCCTCCGCCGTCGTCGCAGGGGCGCCGCTAGTTATATAACCCCTAAGGACGCGTCACCACAACGCGTCGCCACCGCAACCAACGATTCCACTACAACCAGTCTGCTACA
>Ga0307507_10000672_pt1 | contig 74360 bp, 19 predicted proteins | sample 7_EM_MG_FD_207223 | JGI IMG/M metagenome (GOLD analysis project Ga0307507, IMG submission 207223) | Populus trichocarpa ectomycorrhiza microbial communities from riparian zone in the Pacific Northwest, United States - 7_EM | ecosystem: Host-associated > Plants > Roots > Unclassified | place... | reverse complement strand
TTTAAATTATTAAAATTTATTATTAAGTGGTTGTTAAGATATTAAAGTGTGATTTTTCCATTTTTTGGTGTGTTTTTGAAGTGATCAGCTCACCCGTTTGACCAGCTCACCCGTGAAATACGTTAGTTAAAAAGAACATTATTTATATACCGTTGGTACATAGCTAGTCTATTTATTAGTCTAAAAGGAAGAACTTTATATTTATAAGAACCGTAGTAGGTACGGAATGTTATTAAATCCTCTAATATAGGGTTTATCCTAATTTAGTAGAAAGCTTGGCGGATATTAAGCTTAGTAAAGATTTTGGCTTAGCTTAGACGTATAAGGGTCTTATTAATTAGGGGGAGAGGGTAATAATCTTTCTAAGTAATAGCGTTTAGTTTCTAATAGTCAATGCAGAAGCGGAGGCCTTTATTAGGTTTCTTTATAAATAAAATAGGGGAAGTAAAAGGGGCCTAACTTAGCTTAATAAACCCCTTATAGAGGTTATTGATTAAGTACTACTTAGTTACTTTTAGTTTCTCTATAGTTTACTAGTAAAGGGAGCTATAGCCTAGAGAGTTGTTGGCCTCTAGTTAAATCTTATAATTATAGGTTTAGTATAGGGGCAATATATCCAGGGCTACTTTTAAGAACGCGTCTCTATGATCTAAGAAGTATATAGAGAGGAGGCGCTTAACTAGCTCCTTATTAGTTTCCTCTACTAGCCCTTCTTCCTTCTTATTAATAATCTAATTAATTTTGTATAAGCTAGTTATATAAACCTTATTGTCCTTTTAATATATATTAAAGTGGAAACCTATGGCGCTAATTGCCATAATGTCTACTATAGGGGGGTTATATAATAGTAGGGGTGTCTATAGCCCTAGGGGCCTTTAGCGTATTAGCATTGTCTTTACTCCCTTTAGCTCTTATTACATCTTCTAAAGGTTATCCTCTACGTCCTATTAGTATGTCCTCTTCCCTATTAGCTAGATCTCTGCAATTTAGAAGTTATCTATATTACTATCCGTTCTACTTCTATAAGTAAAGTCCTCCTTAACCGTAGTCCTTTAGGGGAGTATCCTTATTAGCATAGAGTTCTTACCGGCCTTATAGCGGGCATCTTCCTAAATAAAGGCTAGGTCGCAGTCCCTAATATCCTACTAGTAAATAGGGTTAGCCTTTGCAGCTAATGTCTTACAGTTAGTACGGATTTCTCTAATAAAGGCGGGTAACTTTGGTCTATTCTCCGGCCAGATAAACTATCTTTATTAAACATTCAGCTAAATACTAAAGTAGAACATCTATTTTTAGCTAAGGATTATATTATAGGAACCTAGGTTTAGGATATAGAAGGGGATGCCGAACTGGCATTATCTATTAATAGCGATATATAGCTTTAAGGCATGGGTAACCGGCTTACTGGCTTAGCTATTATAGCCTTTTACTTAAACAGGCTTCTTTAGTTAGGTAGCATTTACATTTAAGAACTTAGCAACGTTATTTATATAAGCAGTGTTTATAAAGGTAAAGCTATTTACTCTAGTATTAATAAGGGCAGTTGTATTAACTCTATATCCATTTTAAGATACTATATATAGAACCATAAAGTGTTTGCCACCTATTAGCTAACTTAAATTAATCTCTTTAAGATTAATAAGATACCCTAAGGGGGAGTCTTTCCCTAGGGTTCTTTTTTTCTTAACTTATTAGACGTTTCTTCTTCCTCTATCTCTTTAATATTACCTATATCCTTTAGCTCTAGGTAGGACATGGCAAAGTAACTATCCTTTCTATAATTAAAGCATATAACCATGGCAGGGTCAATTAGGGTATTGCAACAAGCATTAGCTAAAGGTATAGTACGTAGCGATTCAGACGAGGCTTATAAGTAGGTAGTTATAACCGCTTTTAGTATAAGGGCAGTCGTGGTTTGTCTTCCAACGCTAGCTCCTATTAGCATAGTAGATAGGTTCCAGTTACTATAGGACTTCTTTAGTTGGTTAAAATAAGTATTAATTCGTTTTAGTTCTAAATCTAGCAACAAATATTAGGCTACAAGTCTTTGGTAGGCTAGTAGGTTGTCTAAGACTACCGTAATCTTCTCCTATAGTTAGACCGTTAGCTTATTATATAGGTCTAAACGGTAGTTCCTAGGAGGAACCTAGCCTTCGCCTACTAGGTATAAGAATTAAGTCTAGAACTTAGTAAAGGATTAGTTCGGTTTTATTATTAGGCGATTATAGTCGTAATAGGCATCCTATACTTTATTTGGATTAACATAGATAGCAGCTAGGTGCTATATTATCTTATTAACAGATATAAATTAAACAGGTAACTTATCCTTAAACTTAGCCTAGAGGTATTACTAGGCGTCCCCAACGGTTTAACCGAAGAGGTAGAGCATTTTAGCTTCTTTAGAGGGGAAATGGTTATAGTTAATATAAAGCTTTCCTTGCACTTAGATTCTCCAGTTTTTAAAGGTTGGGTCTATGCTGTTTAATAATAGTAGGGGGTTAGGGAGCTTAATGGACTTTAATTGCTTTGTTATCGTGTCCGTACTCTCTAGTATATTATATTTAGTTAAATGAATAGGTTAACTAAGGCTTTATAAAGGGGAGGCTGGGCTATTTTATAAGGTAGTAAGGCTTTCTAGGATTTCCTTTAGAGTCTCTTGTATGCTTTAGGCTTAAAGACAGTTAACCTTTTAATTAGCTGCAAGGGCACGAATCTGCTTATATATATTTGTAATATTGTTATTGTCTTTAATTTCTAATCCTAACTGGATCTTGTGTTCCTCTTGGGTAAAGGCAGGTCTTTTAAATAAGCTCGCTTTAGGTGTCATTGTTGGCTTCCTAAGGTTTGTCGGAATTATATAATTTGGTTTTAATTCTAGGGTTCTTTTGGGTGTGCAGGTTAAGTACAGTCTGGCCTATAAATTGGGATATTGTTAGGGCCTTCTTAGGCGTAGTAGTGCGAGTTTTTTTTAATATCTAAGTATAACGCGTTAACGCGTCGTTGTAGATAAAGGTCTTCTAGATAAGATATTATTAACGCCTTCCTAGGCAATGTAGGGAGAGCTTAGTATAATATAATGGGCTTGTATAAATGTTTCTAAACCGAAGCTTGTAGATTGCTACTATATAAGAATACTAAGCTAAGGAGAAGAAGAAGACTGGTAGAGACTAGCAAGATATAAAAGGTCGTTAAGGTGCTAGTAGTAAGCAAGCCAATAGCAACTTAGTAGAATATGGCAGGATTTAGCAGAATGCCTAGAAAACGGCAAATTGCCTAGAAAACGGCAAAGTAGTAAGTGACGCGCTCTAGCACCGTCATAATGGACCAAGTGGTGTACGCAGGATTATTTTTAGCTGGAAGAGTACTTAAATGGTTTAAACCTTACCTTACCGAAATCTAAATAAACGGAATAATAACTACTAATTAGGAAGTATGGTTTATATTTACTAACTGGAATGGGTTTACGGAAAGACTAATACAGATATTTAAAGACCTGGAAGCAATAACCATAGCGGAAAGAAAACTTTAGAACCTAGTATAACGCACTTTAGCAATTAAGTACACAACGTAGTTTTAGACACTTGTAATATAGGTTAAGTAGAACAATAGGGCGCTTATAGTATAGTATAAATAGGGACTTAAGGCTAAAGTCTAGGACGTAATTATCCTAATAGAAGATGCGGAAACTTTAAAGGAGTTAATAGATTAATTGGTAAAGATTAATAATAGGATCTATTAAAGGGAATAAGCTAAGAAAGGGTAAGATAGAGTTCTATAGTTATATAAGGCGTAGAGTACGCATTAATAAAGTTAAAGTTAAAAACTATAAAATGGCGGACTAGAGCTAATGGACCTAAGCGGTACTAAAGAATCTAGATAATAGAGTAAGAAACTATAAAAACCTAGAGGTTAAGGATTAAGTGATTATAGGACTAAGGAGCAAAGGCTAAACTAGGGATCTTAGTAGCAGAAGACGTTTAGGTGGACTCTATAATAAGAAGAATGGTTTAAAGAAGGAGCTTATATAAATTGTAGAAGGAAAGGTTACTATGCTAGAGACTGTAGTAGTGGTTAGAGTAACTACGCAGTAAAAGGAACTAAGTAAGGAGAACCAGGACTAGTAATAAAGAGGTTATATAGCACTTAGGAGTATATAGTTAAACACTTTGCGTTTTATTATAATAAGGCATACTAAATTTGTAAGGACGCTAAGTACGGCGCAAGCTATTAGCTATAAGAGCCAGAGTTAAAAGGACTTAAAGGAACTAGAGAGTTAGACGAAGAACAAGATTAACTCTATAAGCTAGATTAAGATATTACAGTAATATGCAAATAAAGATTAGTAACCATAATAATGGAGTTGGAGTACTTATTAATTAATAGCGATAAGGAAGAAAAAGAGGCTAACTGGGGGCGCTTAAACCTTAATAACGTAATAGAAGTAGAAACTGAGACCACTATAGAACGCGGTTTAGTAATGGGTATTATAACACTGTTAGATACAGCATCTATTACTTCAAAAGATAAAAGGAGTAATATCTAAAGACAATTAAGTAAGCAGATAACTGCTAGTGCTAGCTTACCACTTAATAAAGGCAAAAGGCCACAGGCTTAAGATTCTTAAAACGAGATAAGATATACCTAAGGACCCATAATGGATAAAAACCAATGGGAAAGGGCAGTAACTTAGTTTGCAGACAAATAAATAAGTACAGGATGCAAGTTTAAAAACTATAAGTTCGGAGAATAACTAAGAACGTTAGTTTTAGGTAAATGCAGTATTCAGCCTAAAGATTAAAAAGTTAATACTGAGATTAAGAAGCAAGAGAACTTTAAGGATCCCGCTATAAGACGTAGAAAATAAGAAACTATAGATAAGTTTAGAGTAAGAATTATTATATAGCAAGAATAAAAGCTAGATAAGAGATTAGCTATGCCAGGATGTATAAGGGATAGAGTATCTATATAAAGAATTACTAATAGGCCTAAGGCAGGGACGCCTAAAGTAAAGTAGTTAAACAAACTGGAACAAGAAAAGGATTTAGGAATTCTAACTAGATTTAAAGAAAGATATACTAAAGGTTGTTATAACGTAGTAATAACAAGGTACTTTCTAATAGATAGACTATATACACTAAACTAGTTATATAGAAAGTGGTATAGGCAACAACACAATGATAAATAGGAAGATTTTTATATATAGCTGGACAAAAAGGTTGTTTAAGACTAACCTATTACAGAAAAACGCATAAGTTATATTAAAGGAGCATTAATTATAATATTAAGGAACCTAAAAGAGGGATTTAGGGACTGGAGAAGTAAAAGACAAATCTTAGTACCCGCAAATAAAAGACTAACAGTTAGATTGGCTAGATAGAGGTTTAAACTTAAGGATAAAGATAAGTTAAGAGTTAACCTAAGTCACTTAGCGCATTATACACTATCATGGATAGCTTGTATAGATGATATGTGTAATATATATTAAGTACCAAAAGATAAAAACTGGAAGTACCCTATAAGGATATATTAGGCACTAGACAAAAAATGGTTTAGAGACGCTAAGTATATATATAGATGGCACCTAGTAGAAGTATAGAGTTAAGGGGACCTAATACTTTAACTAGGAAAATTCCTTATAGAAGAATGCCTAGATAGATAATAGTAGTGGAATTGTCTAGAGAATACTTATCTATAGTATATAGAGGGAAAAAAATCAACTAAGTATTAGCTAAAGGAGGACCAAGTACTAATAGGATTTAGTAGCTAATAGTTAGGAAAATGGGAGGCCCATAGGACTAGAGGGAACTAGTAGTAGAGCCTTAGACCCTTAAAGGAATTAAAGGATAATACTGAAACTTATAAGTTAAATGGTAAGATTAGCAGTTTAAAGTATTAGTAGACAGTAGAGTAATGGGGAACTATATATTACTAGCAGTAGTGGAAAGGATAGGGTTACCACATAGATAAAAGGAATATCTATATCCACTTATAATAATTTTAGGAAATTAGATAGCCTATAGAGGAGGCATTATTAATCTTAAAACAGGACCTATTTAGTTAACTATTAAAGGAAGACAGGTTAAGATATCTTTTAATATCCTACTGTTAGGGAAGGACAAGGCAATACTAGGAATGCCTTAGTTACAGGAATATAATCTAAGGATTAATGGGGTTATAGGTTAAGTTAATATTAGGGATACTTAATAATATAAGATGCGACAATAAACCAAGATAGTATAGTATTAAGTCAGAGCGATATATGAAGAGACTAAATAAGGCTTAAGTTATATACTAAAGAAATATTATAAGTACGGCAAAAAGCTATAGTTACTAGAAAGTAAAAAGCTGTTAAAGCATGTAGTATGGGACTATAAGATAGAATTAGAACTAGGAACTAGTTTAAAGTTCTTTCCAATCTATAAGCTTACTAAAACCGAGTTAGTGGCGCTTAAGGAGTTTATCTAGGAAAACTTATAAAAGGGATACATTAGACCGTTATAGTTATCTATAGGATATCCAGTACTATTCATCCTAAAGAAAAATAGAAAACTTAGGATGTGTATTAACTATAGATAGTTAAACAGCATCACGCAAAAGGATAGGTATTCTTTACCCTTAATTAGCGAAATCTAAGATAGAATAGGCAACGCAGAAATCTTTACAAAGATAGATCTAAGGTGGGCGTATTACTAGATTAGGATTAAGGAAGGCAATAAATAGAAGGCAGCCTTTAGGTTAAAGGAAGGACTATATAAACCGCTAGTAATGCAGTTTGGGCTTATAAACGCACTAGTAACGTTCTAGAAATGAATTAATAGTATATTAGGAGAATACCTTAATGAATTTGTTATGGTATACCTTAATATTATTATTATCTACTTAATAAGTAAGGAAGAGCACGGAGAGCATATTAAATAGGTCTTAAGGAGACTACAAGAGGAACAGATACTAGTAGCAATTAAGAAATACGAGTTCTTTACTAGGAAGACCGATTTTATTGGATTTATTATTAAACTAGGAAGAATTAGTATGGACCTAAAGAAAGTTAAAGCTATAGTAAGTTAGCAAGAACCAGAGAATGTTATATAGTTAAGATTATTTCTAGGGTTTTGCAACTACTATAGGAGGTTTATAGCGTAATGGTTAAAAAATATTAAGCTGTTTACTCGATTAATAAAGAAAGAGGAACTGTGGGTATAGGGAAATAAGTAAAAGAAGTTATTTAAGGAACTTAAGGAGTTGTTTACCTAGGAACCAATCCTTAAAATCTACAAACTAGAGTTAAAGACAGTTGTAGAAATAGATGCATTAGACTTCGTACTAGAAGCATATTTGCTATAGAAGTATTTGGATATATAGCATCTAGTAGCGTACTATAGTCAAAAGATGACACCACCAGAGTTAAATTATAATATCTATAACAAGGAGTTGCTAGGCATAGTTACAGCACTTAAGGAATAAAGAGCATTCTTATAAGGTATAGAGAAACTATTTATAGTTAAGATAGACTATAAGAACCTAATAGGGTTCCTAATAATAAAGGAGTTAAACTAAAGATAAGTTAGATAGGCCAAAATGCTAGCAGAGTATTATTTTAAGATTTAGTATACTAAGGGTACAGATAATGCACGAGCAGACACTCTAAGCAGAAAAGCTAAACTATAGAATAAAGAAAAGCCGCTAGGGGCTTTGTTGTGAAGGGATCTAGATAGATTAGTTAGGTATAATTATCTAAAGATTGCAGCAACTAGGGAAAACCAAATCCATAAATTACTAGAAAGTGATTAGATATAAAAGATCTAAGACGCATAGGCAGAGGATCTAGACTTAGAGTAGTACAAGAATAGGGAAGTAACCTATGTTCTAAAGACAGTAGTAGAAGAGTTTATAAAAGAGTTTTATAAGGGAATAACTTAAGGACATAATGGAGCCACGGGCTTAGTGTTAAGACTTTAAGAGGAGTATATTATTTAAGGAATCTAGGGACTAGCGAGATAAGTTATAAGAGAATGTCCAGATTGCTAAAGAAATAAACTAATAAGGTATAAGCTATACGGAGGGCTATAACCTATTAAAATACCAGAAAGACTATAGGAGGTCATATTATAGGACTTTATCGTTAAGTTACCAAAGTTAAGAGACCCTATTACTGGACAAGATTATAATATAATCTTAGTAATAGTGGATAAGCTAATAAAGTGGGCATACTTTATAGCGTATATAAAAGAAATATCCGTAGAAAATATGGCTAGAATCTATGTTAAAGAAGTATTTGTAAGACATGGGGCACTAATAAAGATTATATTAGACAGAGATCTGAGATTTATAGCAGCATTTTAGGAGGTATTCTTAGCAGAATAAGGGGTTTAAGTAGCGATATTAACTGTATATCACCTATAGACAGATGGTTAAATAGAAAGACTAAACTAGACACTAGAGCAGTATCTAAGGCATTATATTAACTGTGCGCAGAATAATTGGGTATCATTATTACTAGTTATACAGTTTGCGTACAATGTAACACCATAGGAAGGGATAGGCATATTACCTTTTAAGGCAAACTATAGTTATAAACCAAGAATATTACTAATACCATAACAAGTAAAGAAAATAAGTAGTACAGCTAAAGAAAGGATGGAGACGTTAATAAGTCTTTATAATTACCTTAAAGAGACAGCAAAACTAGTATAAGAAAGAATGAAAAGGTACTATAATGCTAGGAGATCTAAGGGACCAGATCTTAAGGAGGGGGATAAAGTATGGCTACTATACAAAAATTTTAAGAGTTGATAATTAAGTAAGAAGTTGGACTATATTAGACTAGGATCGTTTACAATTAAAGACAAGATCTTAGAAGTTATATACAGACTTAACTTACTAGAGAAAATAAAAATCTACCCTATACAGCATGTCGCAATGCTAAAGCCAGCATATAGGAATATTAAGCCACCAGTCTATAAGGCAGATACGTATAGAGGACAAAAAGAGGACGAATAGTAGGTTTTAAAAATTATCAGTTATAAGGACGTTGATAATAAAACATGGTACAAAGTAAAGTAGATAGGCTATAGTAAGACTACCTAAAAACCACTAAGCAACCTAGAGAACGCTATAGGAAAGGTATAGGAGTATTGGAAGAAAACAGGTTAGGCAGTATTAATAAAGAAGGATCGCAAAAAAACAAGTCACCTAAGGGGGACCTAGGAAGAGCAACTACCATATTACTTGGAGTTGTTTCCTTCTCTAGAGACGCTACTCTCTTATTACCTAGCTCCTCTAAACCCTACTAAATAAGTTTCTACTCCTTAGAACGAACCTTCTTATAAACCTTCTTAAGACGAAGCAGCTAAGCAGATACCGCAATGCGAGCCTTTAGAGCCTTCTGCTTCGCGTTATAAGAATACTTAAGCTTAACAAGGGCCTGCGCTAGGTTACCATCAAGCTTTATAGCGGCAGATTAAACGCAAGACCCTAAGACAAGTTACTTAGGGAATTAGAAGACTGTTAAGAGTAATAGGACGCGCATACTTAGCGTTAGAGGTAGAACGAACATTGTAAGACAATTAAACGTTTACCTTAGTGCATTCTAAATAAGAGGAAAGTTGTTAGGAGAATAGACTCGCTAACGTAATATAAACTAACCCCTCTTTCGCACAATGAGAACACGGAGACGGCATTATCTCACTAAGCAATAGTATGGCAGCAATAGTATAGGCATAATATTACGCGTATAAAGAAGAAGAAGCTTTAGGTATAATAAGTAAAGATATTAACTAAATTAACCAGACGGACATTATACCTCTAGTAGACGACTTAGAGATATTAGGAATCTTTAAGAACGAAGATAAAGAGGAGGGAGATAGTGTTATAGATGCTTTAAGTACAATATTACGACTACTTGGAGAAGAGTTAGAGGAAGCTAGTTGGTTAATAGGAGCACGGTCTAGGATAGAGCCAGTAAAACCATGTGACGAGGAATGGTAACTAAGGTTATATAATGTGCTATATAATAAATAAGAGGAACGGGAGGAACTTATATACTTTATATATACCACGTACCTCATATAAGGAGGATTTCTTAGGAGTATAGATATGTATTTAAAGGACCATAGTCCCTACCTAGATAGTTCCTTTCCTTATAGTAAATCTTAGAATATAATTAGAGTTAATTTGTTGGGCAACCACTCCACCAGTTATTATCTTATACTGTTACATTGTTAACTTATTATTTACCTACATACCTAGCCCATTGACGAGTCCGCCATAGTTACTACTACAAGGCTCCGTTACACTTAAGATTAGGGAATATATAGCAACTAGAGGGAAGTTTAATTTAGGATAAATTAACTACCTCCTTAAGAATAACTTTACTAGCACCAGTACTATTAAAACCCTAACCTTAATCTTAACAACTATAAATCCTACCCTACTTATAATACTACCTATAAACCCTATTCTAACTATAATACTACCTACCGCTATACTCTAGCCTACCTCTATACCGCCTCTATAATAAAAGTTTAATTATATTAACCTAATCCTATAACTAGAACCACCTAGGAAATAGAGTTAAAGCTAAGGTTTTAGTAAGGAGTTAATAAACCTTATAAAGATGTACATAGAAGACAATAAGTATAGCGGAGAAGATAATAATTTTAACTTTAAACTTACCATCTTCTATAACCTTTATAGTAGAGCTAATATACCCTAAAAAGCCAAGTTAAAGCCTACCCTATAATGCTACGCGGCTTAGCACTTAACTGCTACTACACTAACCTTAAAAACGTTACTCTAACCCTTTTATTTAACTAAATCTGCGACGCCACACGTAACTACTTTAAGGGACCTAAGTATAGGTATAGTATACTAGGGTAATAAAACTTAACAACCTTAAGGTTTATAATATGTAAAGGCAAGAATACTAGAAAATTAACCCTAGACTGTCTGTAATTACTAATTAAAGAACTAAGATGCCTCTAGCATAGTTTTAACCTAGACTTACATACTAATAAGTTTCTCTATAATAAACTTATTAACAATTACTAGGAGTTACTAGCTTATTAATATACCTGCTTTAAGCCTTCTAACAGCCTAACTAGCTTAATTAATAACCTATAATCTTCTATTATAACTTTTAAAAGGTTAAATAATAAGAACCCCTAAGCTTTCTTTACTAACCACTGTTATTATAAGCAGTCCCCCTAACTACTATCTTAACTATATAACAGACTACCTAACCAATATACATTACCTAAGAAGCGCTGCTTTATCCGCTATAAGGAAGGTTACTAGTTATCTAAATATTTAAGAAAAGAACGCGATAAATTAAAGAAGAAGTTTAAGGATAGATTTAACCGCCGCTTTAATAGACACGCTAAGTAATATATTACTAAGTACAAGGGAACAGATTAAAATAATAAACTTAACTTAGAATCTATTAATAAGGCAATAAAAGCCCTTATAATCAATATTAAGTCATTACTAGTATTTTTAGCTTAGGAATAGACTAAACTATTTTTTACATCTTTTAGAACAATACAGCACGAAGGAGCCATTAATACTATAACTAACTTAGTGGACTAATTCTTTACCTATATAATTCCCGGCACTAACCTAACTATATACCATAATAACTTAGACCTATTTGCCTATATTACTACTAGCTAATATACCTCTAATAAGTTCTATAGAGTAATAATTAATACTAGAGCTTTAAAGAGATTAATAGTAGGAATGTCTCGGTGAAACACTCGACAGATAAGTTCCGACGCTTTAATCAAATTCTGCCAAATTCTGCCAAATCGATCAAATTCTGCCAAATTCCGCCAACTCGATTGAATTCCACCAAATTCTACTAATGTGATAGAATTTGGTCAAAACCTGTCAAAATCCGCATGGGCTTGTGCCCACGCGTCTACTGCCAAGACCCTAAATATTTAGTTACAAGTTTCCTATGTTCCTTTCTCTTCTTTACGCAACGTCTTGTACTTAGCAAGAGCTATATACCCCTAGATTAGACAGAATTTATATCGTTCCTTTAAATCTTCCCTAAAGCCTCTTCGCGCCCTCACATATATATAGGAAGACCCATAATACCATTATTGATACCTTAAAGGCCAGCGCTATTAACGTCTAATTTAGTATTAGCTCTACCCCTTCTATTAGCTCCGTTATAGTTAATACACCAGTTGGCAATATTAAGTTTTATATTATAAAGACTAACATACCGTTTCTACTATGTCTTGCAGGTATAGATATACTAAAGGTCTATTATAATAACCTTAAGAACGTCCTAGTTACCTTAGCAAAATTAGTACCAGTGGTTTACTAATTTAGCCACCCCTTCTTGCTATAGGAAGAGTTACTACAGTTATTTATAACCTACTTATTTAACTAAAACCCTTACTACCTAACCACTACTAAACTCTGCCAACTCTACGGCCGCTTTAGACATCTATTGGCAGATAAGCTATATAAGGTATTAGAACGCTTTGGCTACAATAATATTAATAAGCAGGTTATTAACCACCTTACTAAGTACTATTTCTACCATTAAAAACACAGCAATCTCCTAGATAGTTTAAGTTTATATTATAAGAAGACTAAGATTCCAATTTTAACTATTCTATTTTTATTAATATTATGTACATTAATAGAAGCCCTATCCTCTATATAATTAATAAAGCTACCAGATTTTAAGCCGCGAGATAGCTATAAAATATCTCCATAAAGCATACTTAGGATATTCTATAACTATACTGAATTAACACCTATATTAAACTACCTAACTATATTACCTATAATGCCGGAAAGAACTTTATAAGTAAGGAGTTTTAATAGCATACTATAGCAATAGCCATATTAACTAAGAGCGTCTTAGTAGAAGCTCACTAGTCTATTAAAATGGTAGAAAGAGCTTATCTAACCCTATATTAAGCATATTAGATAATTATAGAGGAGCTATAGGACTTAGGAATAACTAAGGAATTAGCTCTATAAATAGCAGTAAAAGCTGCCAATAACACAGCTGGCCTAGATGGCTTGGTCCCAATACTACTTATCTTTAGTGCCTATTCTTAAATAAGCAAACTTAACCTACTAGTACCTTCTATTATATAGTAAGCGGTAGCTATAAAGAAGGTAATAGAGGAGATTGCAAGGATTAGGGCAAAGAAGTAAGTTAATAATATACTAAACCAATAAAATGGTCTATTTATTACCACAATCCATAACCTCCCCCTTAACTTAGAAGTACTTATATAGCGCAAAGGCAATACTAGATAGAGTGGTAGATAGACTAGCCTATTTAAGCTACTTGGAATTAATAGAGAGATATATAAGATATAGCTCCCTAGTGGACCTACTAATTTTAGGACTATAGTAGTTAAGCTATACCTATAACCTAAACTAGAAGAACCTAATAAGGAATTAGAGGAAGAACTAACTAAGGAATTAACTAAGGAACTAACTCAGAAACTAGCAGCTAGTGTACTCCCCTAAAGATTAAAACAGATACAATAATTGCTAATAAAGTCCTAGTAAAATATTGCAGATGTATTAATATTTATTAATAACAGCCTAACAAAACCTAATACTATAGCCTTTAAGTATACCTTACCGTTATTTACAGAGTCCTAACATAAGGAGATAAATAGTTTACTTAAGAAAGGTGTCTTTAAGTTTATTAATATAGTAGGCGTCCTAAAAGGAGTTAGAATCTTTAACTCCTAATTTATTAATAAAATTAAAAACGCCGGAATAGATAAGGCCTTTAAGAAGTCTAAATTAGTTATATAAGCTTATAGCGACTATAGCAAAGATCTGGTCTTAATATAATTACTAACTATTTAATTTATTAGCTAGAGAATTATCCTAGTATTTATGGCAACCCTATAGGGAAATAAAATAAGACTAGCTTCTTTATACCTGCGCGATATCTTATAAGCTTATATATAGTCCAGTACCCACCTAAATAGAGACTTTTTTATACACCTACTACTAGAACTTAAACTAAAGAATAGGTTAATTCTAAGAGTTATTAAACCACTCTATAGTGTCCCGGAAGCTAGTAACCATTAATTTAATATATACTACCGTTACCACCTTAATAAGCTATGGATAAACTAATTAATATATAACCCCTGCTTGTTATATATAACCAATAACGGCTTTAGGATTATAGGATTGCAGACTAATAATATACTATTTCTTGCCAATAAAACCTTTATAGAGGCTAAAGAAGTTAGGCTTTAGGAGGCAAAGTTCCTAGTAAAAGAAAGAGAGAAGCTTATATTAAATACCCTAATTAAGTTTAATAGAGGCTATATTAAGCAAGAAAAGGACTTAATAACCCTTACCTAGGAACGTTAATGCTAGAACCTAAAGTTAATTACTATAAAGGCTATAGACCTAACTAGTTCTAGAGGGGAAGTCTATAAGGCAGTTATACTAAAGGACCAGTATATTGCTTAGAGAGTAAGAGGAGCCTATATTGCCATAGTCTGCTAACTAGAAGCTGCCTTTAACCTCTTATTTATAGTATAGGTTATTAATCTAAAAGAGGAATACGCAAAGCAGCTTAATAAGCGGCTATAGTGGCAAATTAATAACCCCTTAAGAGGACTCTATTTTATATAACTTAATACTAGCAAAGACTTACTTAAATTAATAATCTTTATAGACTTATCTTTTATAAATAACCATAACCTCTTATCCTAAATTGGCTTTATTATTATACTTATAGATAATAATAATAAGGCTAATATTCTCTACTAGTTATTTATTAAGTTCAAGCAAGTTATATAAAGTATCTTAGCATCTAAATTATATAGAATGGCCTATAGATTTAATACTGGAGCTGTAATTAAAACAACTATTAAGAAGATCCTATAACTCAAACAACTACTGGTTATCCTTTATACCAATTTAAAATCTCTATATAATTGCTTAGTTAAACTTGGGACAATATAAGAGAAACAACTTATAGTGGACCTTATGTGTTTATAATAATTATATAAGAGAAGAGAGATAGCGGAGATTAAGTAGATTAACGGAAACAGCAACCCTCTATAGCGGTCTTAGTCTCTACTTCTAATATAACTTCTCTAAGGTCTGCATACTCCTAATAAACTGCCTTTATTGTCTTATTGTTAGTATATTCCATATTTATTCCAAATAGGTTTATTAGATCTTTAGGTACGTCATTTCTATATACGTCATTCCCATAATATAGCCTATCTTACTCGTTGTCCGATTTATTAGTTCCTTTAAGTTCTTATAGCTCTAACTCTTATAGCCAATAGCTTACGCCATACTTAGCTTCCTTATAAATCTAGTATACGTTATTATAACAAAACGTGAAGTGTTTAATTAAACACTCCTTAGTCTTGCGTAACACACTTATATCTGCATTATTATACTCTAATAACCTTGTGCATTTTACCGCGTGGTTAATTTAACTACCTCTATAATCTTTAGCAAAATAACCTTGTTTTCCATAATTTATATAAGCTCCTTCTTTAACCCATTTATCTTGCTATAGAGTCCGCCTAAACATCTTCTACTATTAAGATCCCTAGTTTAGCCTCTACTCCTTAGTCCTATAATTACTTAATCCTTAACCTCTAGGTTTCTATAGTTTCTTATTCCACTTCTTAGATTCTTTAATACCGCTTAGGTCCATTAGCTCTAGTCCGCTATTCTATAGTTTTTAACTTTAACTTTATTGCTGCGTACTCTGCGCCTTATATAACTATGAAACTCTATCTTAGCCCTTCTTAGCTTATTCCCTTTAATAGATTATATTATTAATCTGAATTAACTAATTAATTAATTCTTATATACTAGTCGCATCCTCTATAAGAATTATTACATCCTAGACTTTTACCTTAAGTCCCTATTTATACTGTACCATAAGCGCCTTATTATTCCTTTTAACCTATATCATAAGCGTTTAAAACTATATTATATACTTAATTACTAAAGTTTATTATACTAGATTTTGGAGTTTTCTTTCCACTATAGTCATCGCCTTAGGGTCTCCAAATATCTATATTAATTATTCCGTGAATACGTTCCAATTTAAGAATATATACTATACTTCTTAATTAGTGGTTATTGCTCCATTAACTTATATCTTAGTAAGGTAAGGTTTAAACCACTTAAGTGCTCTTCCAGTTAAGAATAATCCTATATACGCAATTTGGTCTATAGATATTACCTGTTTTGCTCCCTCTTATATAATCTTAAAATACATCTATATAAGGAATCCCTTAAGTTTTAACTTCTCTTCTAAGAATTGTTTAACAGATAGTAGCTTAACCTTTACTACTCCTATCCCGTTAATTTTGTCCTTAAGTATTCTATTATTATCTATTAGCCCATTAACCATTTCTTATAACTGTCCAACTGTAACTAGTTATAAGTTAATATCCCTTATGCTAGTATCACTACTTAACCCTAAGGTAGTTGTTGCCGTTAACGGCGTCGTAACTAGTGCTTTTAGTAGCATATTATTTAGCTTTATTAATACCGTAACTAGGTAGTAAATGTGTAACAAAGCCTTATAAGAAATACTACGGTAGACTCTCTAATAGGCTAGTTATATAGGTAAACAAGAAGTTAATAATATAATAATAACTGGTAGAGTGGTTGCCCAATAGATTAACTCTAATTATATTTTAAGATTTACTATAAAGAGAAGAACTATCTAGGTAGGGACTATAGTCCTTTAAATATACAATACTACGCCTAAGAAACCCTTAGTACGTAAGGTACATAAGGTATATTTAGTATATAACGTTCCTTATAGATCCTATAGATCCTATATTCCGAATAGGTAACGTGATCTATTATATAACTTAACTACCCCTCGTCCTATAGTTTAACTAGTTCCAACGCCTCCCGCGTCAATACCACTAGCTTATTTATATCTTCCCTAAGTAGTCGTACTATTGCTGATATAAGGTCCGTAATATAGTGTTAATCCTTCTATAGCTACCTAATTTAAGGCTTAATAAAGCTGACTTTAAATATTGCCTTCTTTATATTCCTGCCCTTTATATTTAGTTAATTTTAAAGCTCTTATAGCTAAGGAGAAGAAGGCTTAAGAGGAGGCTTTTTAAAGGGCGGCTTTAACTAAGTAGGCTTCTTAAAGGGAGGCTTTAACTAAGTAGGCTGGTAAAGGACCTATTTGGCTTGACGTTGGCGGCGCTACTTTAAATTATAATTGCTATTTAAAGGCTCTAGATTTAGAACCCAATTTAAAAGTTAAGGTCCTATTTTTATACGCTTTAGAAGCTTTAATTCTTATAGCTTGCTTATTAAAGACTCTGCAAAATTAGCTTAATTAAGGCTTAAAAGTACCTGCTATCGTATATTAGCAATTATATCGCAATAATATTAAGCTATACACTTAAGAGCCTTCTAATCATAAGTAGAGTTAGCAGCGCCTTTAATATAGTTATTACCTCCTTCGTAACGGATCGCCTCTTTAATATATTATGGTATTCGCTTAATTCAAGCTTATATTCACCACTATTTAAGCTCCTCCTAAGCCTTCCGCTATGCTTATTTAGCTTCTACTCTAGTTCTTAGCGCTCCCTTCTTTATAGTAACTTATTTAAGGTATAGCTAAGCTAGTTTAATTATATTTAAATTAGGTAAATTACTAGGCTAAATAAGGCGCTAAAGGCATGCTATATTTTAGTAGATCTACTAATAATATAATACGTAAACTGGAGCCTTATTCTCCTAGATTATAGTATTTAAGCAATTAATTTAATATTTAAGACTAAGAGGAATAAGGATTAGCAAAAGGATTGTAGTAAGGTAGCGGTACTAGTTAATGCCGCCTTTCTCGCTATTTCTATAAAAAGTACCATTTTCCTCTATTATACGGAATTAAGGCTTTCTGCCTGGCTTATTATAATGCCCAAGTTATTATATACTAGTGCTAAGGTCCTAAGCCTAGCAAGGCTTTAGTTTAATTGCTTTATTAATTACTTTAAGCTTATGCTTTAAAGGCTTCTTCTCTGCTATAGTCTTTAGCTTTTATATATAGTAGGGAGCCTTCTAATTGTATAAAAAGGCGCCCCAAAATATAAATTCTGTGGCTTTAGGAAATCGAGGTTAAATTACTTTCTTACTTACCCTCTCCTTATCCAAATGCTAAAACTTATAGCCGCCTCTTTTATAGCCCAAAATAACGCCTATTTTGTCACTCTAGATTACAGCCTTCTAATTCTTAATTGTTTAATACTTGTACTATAAGGCGAATTAAAGGCAAGCTTTTTTTACCTCTGGTAAGAGGCAAAGCTTTTTTATTAACTTTATCTTATAATATCTATAGCGTTAAGGAACCCGCTAGACGCTTTATATAAAATAGCCATATTTAGCAGCAATATAGGTAGAGGACTTCTCTCTACCAAATTGATCGGCGGTAACTTTCTTAAGAATTCGCTATTTAAACTTATAAGTAATTTTAGGCTTTTTACTAGTGCGAGGAGCATTAATAAGGTAGCCGTTAAGGATAAGAGGATTAGTTTTAGGGTGCTAGCTACGATTAAGGGCTTTCTTAATAATATATTACAGCGATCAGCGCTTTATTTTAGTAATACTTTTAATATATATAAGGGTTGCTCCTATGGCCTTTATAGCCAAGGCCTAAGCCCTAGTTGCGAGCTAAAAGAACCCCATAGTTAGTACGGTAAGATTTAAGCTAGGGGAGTTCCTACTAGTAGTTTTAGGCGAACTAAGGGGGTTTGGTGGCGTTAGGTAGTAGGGCTACAGATGTTTTCTGCCATTAGTATATTTTAGGCGGTCAGCGGGCGGTAAGCCATACTTTCCTAATTAGGAAGGTGAAAGAACTTTTGTTAACGACCTCTGTATTAGCCCCGCTCTTATCAATAACCGTAGACGAATTTCACCAGGCGAAGGGATAAGCCTTTGCACCGTTTTCGCCCACTTCAACCATGGAAAGGATCCGCTCCCTGTTCAGCAAATCTTCTTCGCCGTCCTTCCAAATCCTCTCTGACCTGCATCTCGAAGTGGGACAGCAGTATTCCTCTTTCGAAATACCTACCTCAGCTCCATATCTGATTCTCGCTGGCGATATTGGCCGTCTCATCGACTATCATTCCTATCTTGCTTTCTTAGCGTTGCAAACTAGACGCTTCGAAAAGGTCTTCCTTATCCTTGGCAATCACGAGTTCTACGGCCTCTCGTCCACCGCCGGTCTGGAACACGCCCGAAAGCTTGAATGTGAATCGATTCTGAACCGAAAATTGGTGTTGCTTTATCAAAAGCGTTTCGATGTTCCGAATTCCTCTGTGACGATTTTGGGATGCACTCTCTGGTCTAAAATCCCCGAACATGCTAGACATGTGGTGCAAATGAGAGTCAAAGACTTCCAGAAAATTGAAAATTGGACGGTCGACGACCACAACGCGGCCTATGAATCGGACATTACGTGGCTGAAGGGTCAGATTGCGGACATCCATGAAGAAAATGAAGCCATCGCAAAAGGACAACCGGAAAGGAACATCTTGGTTGTCACCCATCATGCACCTTCTGTGCAGGAAACAGCCAGTCCTAATCACGTTAATAATCCATGGAGTTCTGCCTTCGCGACCGACCTTCTCACGGATGAAGACTGGGTTAATGTTAAAGTGTGGGTCTTTGGGCATACACACTTCACGACAGAGTTCAAGAAATGTGGAATTAAGGTCCTAAGCAATCAGCGTGGATATGTGCTCCCGGGCAGCATGGAGCCGAAGATCAATGAGAAGGATAAGAAGAAAGTGTATGACGTGAGAAGAACGATTCGTATTTGATGTAAAATGTACATTGCTGAATCTGCAGCCTCCCTCTCGACTTATATCCCTAACGTCTTTCAGACAATTTATACCCTGTTAGATTTTGAACTACTCCAATTTGACGATTTGGAGTTTCGCTTAGGGGTCTTTTCCTAGTATATTGATTCTCATAAGAATCAAATTCCCAATGGCTCACGTCGGTGAGGTTTTTATTTTCAATATTGCCAATTAGATTGATTAATATTGTTACTAATCAATATTGGCGAGTATTGGCGAGTATTGGCCACATTTGTAATATTTGCAGATCCTCTTAATACCCCTTAAAAAAAATATAACTTTAATATCGTACGGATAGATTATTAAATATTATGGCTTCTAAAGCAGACTTATTACTTTTTATACCTATATTAGACTCCCTTAATATAGAGGAGTTATTAAACCGCTAGTAAAAGAAGACTTCTAACCTATAGATATATACTTAGGCTCTAGATAAAAATAAGGATATATACTATAAGAGAATAGGGTTTATATACTATAAATATTATATAATAATAGTATATTACTTAAAATCTACTATAAACTTCCGAAATTACCTAAGAACTAAGTATAATATCTACTTAGAAAAGTAAGAGGGCCCTGTTTATACAAAAACCTATAATTAACTTTAATATCTCTATATATAGCTCCGCAATATAGAGTAGTTAAATAATATTAATACGCTTACTTTTTAAAACGCCCTAAATCGGGAAGCTATTGCTATAGCGCTTATTTCCTTAATAACCGTACAAGGACTTCCATTTAAAATAGTTAAATAGCTAGAGTTTTACGTATTTTATAGGGTCCTTAATCTAGAGGTTAAGGGTTATATTACAACAGCCCACTCTATGGTTAGTAATATAATCTAGAATATATTTTTAGCGTAAAAGGGCATTATATAAAAAAAGCTTTAATTAGTAATATCTATGATTTATCTATTACTAGATATCTAGACGTCCCCAAATTGATATCTTTTGCTTAGGGTTTGCGCACACTTTATAGATTGGGATAAAAGATTAAATAGAGGCCTTCTTGCACTTTATACAACTCCATTATATAGCGGAAAGAATTAGTTTTAAACGCTGCTTCTAATACTTTAGGACTATAGTATTATATAGAGACTTAATACTATTGTTGCTAATAATATATCTATAAATAACGTCCTATATTATATAATCTAGAAATATCTTTAAGAAGAATATAATATAGAGTGGAAATCTATATACTAACAAATCTAGTGCAATAGCTATATTATCTAGCTTGCTATTAAGGCCTTCCTCTTCTAAGACTTAATTTAAGAAAACAAGCTTATATTATACGATATTAAGAATAAAAGAGGACTTAAAGTTAACCTAAACTCTAGGAGTAGCCAATTTTAAACTCTTAGTATACTGGGCAAACTCTATAATATTATTATATATACTTAAAGCTTACCTAGCTATACGAAAGACTTCATTACCCTTACTTAAAGAAGAATTCCATTAGATAATTATACGAGATAAAATAGCTGGCATTAGATGCTTTAGGTTGCCTTAAAGTATAAGTTAGTAATTAATCTTTATATAAAGAAGCATACTAAGACCTTAGGCGAAGATTTCTTAACTTTATAGGATTAGACTTCGCTTTATATAATATACGACTTCCTCTAGATCTTTAAGAGGGTAGTATTAGAAACTTAGGGATATAACGCAATAATCTTAAGCATTCTCTTTTTCGGCTTTATTAAAATTCTAAATATCCTTATTAACAATCCCATAACATATAATTGTGTCCTAGACGCGTTTAAAATAGCTTTAAATAATCGTAGGGCCTTTGCATTTAGCCTATTAATAGTTATATTTATAATTATAATTAGATTTTAGATTATTATAGTAGTTAATAAATCTTAATACCTAATACGCACTAACTAGTATACCTGGCCCTATATACTATACAGCTAAAATACTAGCTATTTGCCGTACAATTGCAATCCCAAGCGGTATTCCACGTCAATCCATTAATAGAATCTACTACTTAAGACTTTCTTCTTATATGAGGCAATTTAATGCGTAAAAGCCGCGTTATAGTATAATACTGGCAATGCGGCGCCTGCCTGTCATTTAGGGTATATTATACGTTAATATAACGCTTTGGGGACTTTTAAACTGGCCCTACTAATAGGCATTAATAGTTAGATTAATTCTGCCCTGTTAATACAAGGCTTCTTATTATTATAGTGTAGCTATTTAGGTAGTAATTAAGTAACGCGTCGCGTATTAGATGTGGTGGGCTACTTAGTAATATAGACTACTAGCTAACAGATTATATTATATAGGGAAACGTTATATTACGGAGACTAAATAAGATCTATATTCATTCTAGTATAATTAGAAGGCATAGTAGTCGTGTAATTAATACTTAAATTCTATATAGCTATACGCATTATTTTAAGAACAATATTTTATATAAACTACTTTCGCTAAGGACCTTAACGGGTTAAGGGATAGCTATCTACCAAGTTCTGCCGCAATCTACCACAATCTACCTATGCCGTAATATTATAACGTAGTTAACTAGGAAGCGAGCCACCCCGCCTACTAAGCTACCTTTATTAAGCTAGTTTTAGAAATAAAATCTATTTTAGAAAAGATCTATATTATTATATTTTTATTACACTAAGTAAGGGGTAGAGTAAAAAAGTGACATGTTTTTAAAATTCTTAAAAATACCCCTATTTATTAGTGATAATAATCTACCTAGCGTTTTAGGGTACGTTCGGTTGCAAATTGCCTGCAGATCAGAATTGTCTTGATCCGTGCATCCTTTGGCGTCAATTAGTAAGGTACTAGTGGCGTCTAATTTAATGGCTTCGTTTGATCTGTAATTGAGTCGATTGTTCGGTAAGGCTCCAGAAGAGGCTCTAGAAGAGGCTCCAAATCATTAATCAATTTTTGAGCCCACCTTTGAGCCCACCTGTGCCCTCAGGCCCCTATCGCGACTTCCTCCCTTAGTGTCGTAATACAATGGAGTCTCCTACCCCTGCCAATCGTCAATCAAGTCGATTGAGGCCCCCTACCCCGTCACCCGTATCACACCCGGCTCGCCGCGCGTGCGCAGGAAGACTCTAATTACGAGAGTAAGAAGGACGTCATATATAACGTACAGGTGCTGTGTGAGGATCATGTGCGCAGGTGGAGTCGCCATATTTGACAAAGGCGTCGTCGCGTAGAGCTCCAGATTAATTCTGAATCCGGAGATAGAGGTCAAGGCCTCCAGAATATTCTGGTGCCAAGAGCTCCAGAACAACTGCCTCATATGGTAAAGCGTGCAAATTTGACGCGACTGCCGATCTGGAGGAGCTCCAGATTGAAAAGTTGTCAGAATCACCGAACGATCGCGTCAGATTCAGATTTGACTTCCAGATCAGATTGATTCTGGAGCCTCCAGATTAATTCTGGAGTTGCAACCGAACATACCCTTAGAATATTTCTGCAATTTATAATACAACTAAAATCTTTAATAACTATTTAAGTTCTTAATATCTATCTCTATAAAATTTAAGGTTTTTAAGCTATATATATTCTAAGCTATAGCTTTGAATTTAAAAAAAAATTATATTTTTGCTACTAAAATTGAAAAAAACGTGTTAAAAAGTGGCTCGTTAGGTAGGGTGACTCGCTTCCTAGCCAGCTACGTTATAGATAGAAGATTACCTTAGGTGTAGTGTAAAATTTTAATGTGCTAAGAATATTATCCGAATATTAGTAATATTAGCAATACCGATATTTGATTGGTTCGTATTGGATAAGATTTTATTGGTGCCAGCACTGAGGAAGGGTTTTCCCTGCGCACGTGCCCCGCATGCGAGTCGCAGTCACATGTACCTCGCAGTTATATAGCTATCTACAATGGTTTCACCTGACAAGCGGTTAATCTCTTTACAAGAATGGAAGCCTTACAACTCAAAGTTGCTCTACGCATTCTCGAACACGCCGGAATACTTGCCTGCCTAGTAGGAGAAATAGCTCTCAACTACTACAATGTGCCGCGCGTCCTTCACGTAAGCATTCATCGCACCGCTGCGATCGCTGAAGTGTCCTAACCTCATTCTTAGGATATCGAAATTTGCGTACCGGAAGCGTTAATATTAAAAGCCGCATCACTACTCCATGGGACGGGTCTCTTTGAGCCTGAAGAGATCGAAAACTTTGATCTCTACAATGAGTATAAACGGGGATTTCCTAGATTCCGTTCCTCGTCGTGGATATTTCCATCTTGTACTCTTGTGCTTTTAGGCGACAGAAGCTGTGGCCTCGATCCGTTAGTCAATAATATAATCTCCCGCGATAAGGCTCCATCGAACCCGGCATATAGTAGCCAGATTATGGACCTGATTCCTGTGGCTGTGGTCAACAATCTCCCAATGCCTCGTCTGTCATCGTTGTTCGCTGGAGTTTGCCACAGGTTTCTTGAGTCAAATGACGATATTGCTATGATTGCAGCAGAGCAATTAGTGGATGGAATGGATCTGGATGATGGCTGGTGTGAAAGGAATCTCCGCAACGCGAGTCCGGAGGTCCACCAGTTAGCAACTAGACTGGTAGCTGGGAAGCAATCACGCCTCGACGATTTCTCAGAGAAAACAGTCACCTGTTTCATCGCGAACGCTGGAGAGGCGGAGAGACTGCGACGGATTCCAGGATATGAATAGCGCTTCGCAAACGCGCAGTTCAATGGTTATTGAATTTGACTTCTGCTTTCATATTCAAACTAGTTCGAATCGCAGACTTCCTGTACCACAGTTCTTTGCTCTGTACGAGGCGCTGTTGTGAGCGCTACCGGAAACATGTTTTCACCTCCGGCTCTATATTCTCAGATTGATGGGTGCTGTGCCGCGCGGGCGCGAAATATAAATAGAAACCAAGTCTGTGCGAGCACCCCTCTACAATCTAGACATTTCTCCGCACCTTTGCTACCCAATTATTAATTTCCGTAATAGGGTTTTTATAACGGCGCAACTTAAATCGGTGTTTTCCGGCGCTTTATCTAAATGAACTTGGTTTGACGGCCAACAGGTTCAGATTCCCGCGTTTTGAAACCCTTTAAGAGTTGCAATTACTGCCAACTTGCCTCAGCAGCTTAGACCAAGGAATTGATACCCCTGTTTGTTTTGCGGATAATTCAATATCCGCTAAACTACTTTTAAACAGGGGGTCAATTCCTTAGTCTAAGGGACTTTAGCATGTTTTATAAAGCTTATCGGCCGACCTTATATAGTAGGTAGTTATCAACTTTAATAAAATTAATCTACACTTTTAAAAATGGTGCTAAATTAATTAATAGTGTGGTGGGGTAAGTTGGCCCACTACATTCAGCATCCAATTTGGGTATGGTTTCGGGAGAGCATAGGCCTCCTGTGGGTATATAGATTGGCCCGCGGCCTCAGAGTCTTTAAGAACTCGGACAGGCTCAACGGACAGTTTGGGGGGACATAATACACTCTTTTCTCTTCTTCTTACTGACTGCTTTCCTACTGATTTCCTATTAATTTCTACTGACTGACTACGACCGCCCGATAGACCAATAGTACACTGACTTCTTATCTGGAGAGAGACCTTCCCTCCCACATACTTTATGGCATTCCACGTGGGGACGACGGCAAGCTCTTCAGATTAGAAGTCTAGCACTCTACACATAGGAGACACGTAGGAACGTGCTATAGCCACAGAAGGACTAAAAACTGTTAAGTTACTACTACTGAAAGCCGTTGAGCCACCAATAGGTGCGGAAATTAAGCACGGAAATTAAGATAAGTTAATAACACTTTTGGAGATTACTATCCAAGACCTATGGTAGACGGAATAGATGACTAGGAGTGGGAATGCGAGCACGGGGTACGGCAGGACGGAGGATAAAAGAGAGGGTTATAATGCATTAGGACCAGTAGAAAGAAGTCTTTAATTTTTTATTTACTATATTTGCAACGGTCTATATAATTCTTCTTGCATTTATACAAGCCTCCCTTAAATTTATAAGAGTAATGGCGATAGGACCGATAAAGGGAATACTAGGGATGCTAGGTCTATTCTATAATAACAGTGGAGAAGAAAGCAGGCAGCCTATTAACCTATAAAGTTTTCCTAACCTAAAGGATGCGGTACTAGACCTAACTCCTATAATATCTAGAACTAATAACCTTTAGCAGAGAGAGGATAAGAACTAGGAGGTTAACTTACCTATCCTAAAAGAAACTGTAAGTCTATTGCCTTATAATAAACCACTAATGGAACAAGATAAGGTATATGTTATAGCCCAGCCTATACTAGCTCTAGGGACTCTAGAGACCCCTTACTTTACGGGATAAAATATATTGCAATTTATTAAATAGTATAAGCGACTATGCATCCAACACCGTGTTACGGACAATAAGAAACATTATAGACTTCTAAAATATTATAACTATTGGATAGGGACCTGGATCCGAAGCCTACCTAAGTTTATTATTGGCAGATGGACGGAACTTGTAAAAAAGCTTTAAATAGACTACTGAGGAAGTAACTACTTTTAATAAGTTAAAACGGTAGAATTCTTAGAAGCTTATATACTGTAGTACAGGAACAACCCACCTAGTAGTATACGTAAATACTGTAAATAGTTTACACTGATTTCCTAGAAGGCTACTAAGGCTAGCAATTTGGAAAACTGTGAATAAGGATACTGGTTTGTAAAAGGACTCCTATTTAAATATTAAAGACATGCTATAACCAAGACAGGAGCTGACCTAAATAGATAAAAGTCTTTTAACTTCCACCTACTAAGGAAGGCTGTAGAAGATAGGCTTAATTCGCATAAGGGCGCAGACCGCCTATTAATAATAAACCCTAAGGAATAAAGTCTTTGTTAGCTAATTAGACAATTCCATAATTAGTAACTAGTTATATTAAACCAGAGAGAGGCTACTCTTCAGCCACCCATAGTCTCTCAGCTAAATGAGTTGGTAAGTACCTATTAAATAATATAAGAGATAGACCCTAAGCTAGAGAAACTTACTAGTTAACTCTGGAGGCTTAATCTTAGGACAGTTAAATTGGCAGGTATTGTGTCTTTAATACCATTCCTTAACAAGATTCGCCAAGATCTAATATGGTATACGCAGCTCCTAAACCAAGTATTAGTACGTTAAGAATAAATAGGTCCATAACCTACAACAAATAATAACGGGCTACTGCTACCATATAGGGGGGCGCTATAAGAGCGATATAAGCCTAACCCAAGAAGGCAAAGAGGACTAGGAAATCTTGGCGCGTACCAGGCATAAGCTAAGATGTATTATAGATACGGGGGTTTTTATTATTTTATTAACTAATACCCAATACTCCAAGAACTAGTTAACCGTAGGTTCCTATATATAAACAAGTATAACCGAATCTGTACTAGAATACGTAAGCGCCCAGAAAATCCAATTCCGTATTTGCTAAGTAATAACAGGATTTAGTTTCTTAAGGACTAGCTAAGGTAGAATGCGAATATTAATTCTAATGCGATAGCGACAGCGACAACGATAGGCGTTTAGCTAGTGGCAGCCTTAGTAGAGTTCGTAGAAAGCAATGGCGCTAAAAGTAAAGAAGAGCTCGGTGAGTCCTAGGAAGATATATACCAAGTAGAGTTAGTGTATATTAACTTGGTAGGAGCAGCAACTCAGTTGTAGCCCACAACACGGTTATACGATCTTAGGAAACCGTGAGGGGATATTAAAGTAACAAAGCCGCCCCTAAGACCATCCGGTCCACAACCGGCAATAGTTTAAAATGTATAACCAGGAGAACATGTCCAAATCGCACTATAATTATAACGGTAGGCTCCTTAACCGCCAATAAATGATAATAAGATTAATGAAATAAACTATACCAAATAGCTAAGAAGATAAACGGAACAAGAGATAGACGCGATAATAACTACTAAAGCACCACAACCAAAGCCAGTTAGGATAATGGATATACTAAAAGGAAATATCCCAAGCCTAATTATAATGGCAGACAAGATCTTGTTAAAAACTATTAAAGTTACTATTAGTAACTGCCTCGTATATATACCTAAAGTTATAAAGTTATTCTTTAAACCTCTCCCACTACCCCTTGTAGAGCCCTACCGATAAAAATAAGAGGAAGTTAAAGCATCTATATTATTGGCGCACCTAACGTTTTACGCTAATTAAACTGGCCTAATAACTGCTAAGGTAGACCAGATTAAATAGAAAGCTAGGTTTACCTAGTTTTAAAGACAATATCTAAAAGTAGAAGCGCAGATAGGAGATAGAAAGGTTAAATACTTAATTAACTCTAGAGCGGAACTTAACCTTATTAAGGAAAGTATAGCTCTGTAATACAGACTGCCAATATTAAGTCTACCCCTATAGTTATAAGGCGCACGTCTAACGTCTACTAATAGGACTTAGTTAGAGTTCATTAAATTGGTGCATACGGCCCCTATAGTAATAGGTGGCGTCTTAATATCCACAACGTTTATTACTATAGGAGAGATGTTACACGAAGTAATACTTAGTAAGCCATAGTTAGTAAGGGCTAGACTGGCAACAAATTAAACCGTAACAGGCTAGGTATCTTGCATTATTTAATTAGAAGATAGCGGGGTTGAAACAAGGTTCTTAACATTCTATAAGGATACAATGCTCTTTAGACCAGATAAAGGAATTAGTATAGGTAATAGTTTAGGAAACGTATAACTAGTGCAACTACTAGGATTGTATCCAGGGTTACTTATAACCCGGCGTATTAGGATAAGAAGGGCGCCAAGGACAAAGAGAAGGGAAATAAGGTGCGATTTCAACAAGGATGTTTGCTATTTTAGATATCCGCTAAACATGGCCATTAACGGAAAGAAGAACACAACACTAGATAGAGAGAGCTCGACAGTAAAATGTTAAAGAAAGTCCTAAAAAAGTATATAGGAGGAAAGCAGAAGCTAGTGTTTAAAGTAAAGGCTAGATCCCGCATATATTAAATGTTAAAGATAACGGATCTATTTACAATATAAATGGAAAGTTATAGGAGCAAGGCCTAATAGAACGCTATAAGTATAGCAACTGCGTATAAACGAAAAGCGGATAAAGTCCGTTTGGTTAACTTGTTAGCACCAGACAGAACAGTTATAGGAGGTATAATAGAGTGGCGAGAAGTAGCCCTGCGTCAGCAAAAGGCATTAATTTAAGGATTACCTCTTGGTCTATATAATTATTTCCTTAAGCTATAATACACCAAGCTGGCCCACGGCGTATAACTAAAGCCAGAACAATTAGAGCGTATAATTATAGGAGATATTTAGCTAAGAGAATAAGAAATCTTTAAGGCCATATTATTTAACTAAGAAGAGGCTCTGGCATAGGAGTTCTCTAAGATAGGTTGTGTTAGTAGGGATATAACTCCACTATTAAAGATTAAGACTCTGCTATATAAAGTATAATAAGTACCAAACTTTCCTGTACTAAGGGCCCTATAAGAAGAGGTAATTAATATATTATAAGAACGACTAGCTTAAGGGACTCTAAAATATTATAAAAGCCTATATAGGAATCTATAGTTTCTTATAAGTAAAAAGGAGCACAAGAAGTACTGACTAATTAATATAGCAATAAATATTAACTAAGTGACTATTAGGGATGCAAATCTGCCGCTATATGCTAATAAGTTCTCCAAGGAGTTTATGGGGTATAAGGTTATGTCTCTAGTAGACTTCTTCTCTGGCTATAACCAATTGGAGCTAGATATAGAAAGTAGGAACCTAATAGCCTTTATAACACCTCTAGGACTTCTACAACAAACGATAGTACCTATGGGAGGCACGAATTCAGTAGCCTAGTTTATAAGGACAATTACTAAGATTCTGGAGCGATATATCCCATACTATACCTTGCCGTTTCTGGATAATATTACAGTAAAAGGACCACAGATAATATATAATGGAGAAGAGAGCCTTCTAGGCGTATATAGATATATTCTGGAACATATTATATGGCTAGACGGAGTACTTACGGATTTGGAATAAGCTGGGTGTATAATCTTAGGCATAAAGTCTTATTTCTATAAAGACGAGATTGTAGTGGTTGGCTACCGCTATAATAGAAAGGGATAATATCTAAAAGAGTTAAAAGTTATAAAGATTATTTACTAGAGAGACTATAAAGACATTATATCTGCCCAAGCATTTCTAGGAGTTGTCGTGTATTACTAAATATAGGTAGAAGACTTTGCAATAAAGGCAGAGCCAATCTTCTAATTGCTATAAATAAACGTTCCGTTTATATAGGGCATAGAGTAGATAGCCGCTATAAAGACTCTAAAGCATGCAATTACTACCGCACTCGCGTTGGTTTAACTGAATTATAGTAAGGGGGCTAGGCTGATTATTCTCGCCGTTAACAGATATAAGAATAGATAGGGGTGCGGTCTTATACAACTAGATATGTAAGGTCGTCGCCATCTATATTAATATAAGAGCGGCATCTAGTCTTAAGCAGAGCAGAAATATAATTTAGGAAAGCTTAAGTGTTAGGCATTGCTATATATATTAAAGAAGTGTCGAGTATACCTATATGGCGTCCGCTTTATGGTTAAGACAGATGCAAATACCTTAATCACGTAACTAAATCGTACTGCCACCAATTTACTAGGAGCCTTAATGACTTAATAGCTAGCATAGATCCAGTTATGGGACTTTAATATCAGATATATACTAGGGAAGAAGAATAGCCTAGCTAACGGGCTATTATAATGGCCACTAGATGGCGAACGGCCTGACAAACCAACTGAGGATATTAAAGAATTCATTAACTATAAGCTAAGTACTTTAGAATATATAGCTAGCCCAGTTAAAATAGAGGTAGATCTGCCACTGGAGAACTTATATTTAGAGAAATCTTAGAAGATTGCGAAATGGCTAGTAACCTTACAACGTCCAGAAGAAATGAATACTAAGGAATTTAAAAGATTTAAACGGTAAGCGCTGAAATTCCTAGTGTGTAATTAACAGCTCTTCCACCAATAGTTAAAAAATGTGCTAATGCGGAGGGTAATTAATAATAAGAATATTTAGCGAGAGATTATCAAGAGCCTTTATAATTGGAGTAGACATCGCGGACAAGAAGGGACGTATTAGAGAGTCTTAAATCGATATTAGTGGCCAGGGCTATAGGATCAGATATTATAGTATATTAAGTTATACCTACAATGCCAAGGGCGGCAGTTAGGATAGGAAGAAGAAGTAATGCACCCTATATAGGAGTCTACTTTATGGCAATAAGTAATAGTAGATATTACATTTATACTAATAACCCGTCTTAGATTCCAATACCTGGCTACTACTTAAGAATACGTGTCTGGATGGGTGGAAGCCCGAGCCCTTTAGAAAAAGGATATAAAAAGCATAGTAAAGTTCCTCTATAAAGACATTATCTGTAGATAGGGAGTATTCAGACAGCTTTCTATAGATAGTGGCGGAGAAAATACTAATATAACCACTACGCTTGCGGAGCTCTACAATATTAAAAGGGTTGTGGCTTCCGTATATTACCTATAGGGACAAGGCTTAATAGAGCGAGGGCATAAGCCTATAGTAAATGCTTTAGCAAAGATGGATAGCTTATAGCTGGACAATCTCTATACCGTTTTATGGGCAGATAGAACGACTATTAAGCGGCCTACAGGAATAACGCCAGTAAGAGTTATATACGGATATAAGCATGTCCTTCCTATTAAACTTTATATACCCACTTAGCAAACACTGCCTTGGCAAACAGTTCGGACCACTGTAGAGCTACTAGCACTTTATATAAAGCAGTTTAACCGAAGAGATGTAGATATAAAAGAGGCTATTACGCGTATAAGACGACTAAGGGTAATAAATAAGGAGTACTTTAATAATACCCATTGCATTCGCCAGGACGGATTTAAGGTTAGAGATATAGTTATACTCTATAATACATAGCTTAAGCAAGATTATTCTAGCAGTCGCAAGTTAAATCTGAAATGGCTAGGCCCGTTCTATATATATAAGAGTCACCCATATAAAGGATAGTACTTAATTAAGGATCTTAACGGCACGCTATTTCGCGACTAAACTCCAGGGAATAGATTAAAGAAGTTCTACCAGTAATAGGTATCTAAAGTCCGCTAGGAAGACCAGCTTAACCAATTAGGCGGGACTATACTATAAGAAATAACAGCAGAGCCAGAGTCTAAGGAAGATATAATATAAAATTCCACCTGTATTATAATGTCGCGTAGTTTAAAAAGTACGCGTTCTAAAAAGATTATTTAATAGAACTGAGTACAAAATATTTAATTAGGGGATAGTCAAGTTCTAAAGTGGGGAAAAGGATATTAATAATAACCGCGCAGCCTATTTGTTTATTTGCTATATTTCCTAAAGCTCTTTCTATTTCTTATTTGCCTTTTAGCTACAGGAATCTGATGCGTGTTAACAGTAAGGTAAGGGTAGAAGAATATTTGCGTATAAATACCTAGATTCATTCACTATAAAGATATTAGCTTTACTCACCGCCTTTACTAAGCTAATAGCGATTTTCTATACCGGGTATAGAAAATTATAATTAGTCTATTTAGTAGTTAGAACTAGTAGAACTCTACACTGCTACCTAGATTTAGTAGACTATTATAATTAGGAACCCCATTTAGAAATCCGCCTTCTTGCCCTTAAATCTTAAAAATAGTTATAATTAGCTAAAGCATAAACCAAATAGAATTAATAATAGCACGTTTATTATATCTTTATTAAGCAGACCGTTAGTACTGTATAAAGGAGCTAAGTACCAGATTAGTAACGTCCTTATAAAAGTTAGAGGCTTTGCAGTAATTAGTATTATATAGTGCTTATCTAAATCTATAACGAAATTTTGCTCTCTTAGGAAAACTACGCAGATGCTGCTAGTATAGTAGTCAATTTCATTAACAACAATAGTAGGCTGCAGGCATCTCTAGGAAAGGACGTGTTTATATTAATCTTTAGGGATATCTCTAACGTTAATAAGATGGCTAAAGATTAGAGAAACCAGTGCAATAAAGCTAGAGAAACCATCCAAAAGGCCTAGGGATAAGATATCCTTAACAGACCGCTTAAATATACAGTCTCCTATAACTTCCTCTCCGCCGTCCAAAAGCTCGTAGTCTATCTACTTCCTGAAGTCACAGCAAGAGTCAATAAAGCGCTAGTTAAGAGGCTTAATTATCTAGGACGCGGCATTAAGACTACCACTTAACTGCAGCCAGCCGATTTTGCGCTCGCGCCTATAAAGTCAGGAAGGGTAATATTAGACCAGGTAGTGAATAAGTATAGTTTAGGGAGACACTTAACTAGCTTCCTTATTTTAAATAAGGACCTACCACTAAGAAGTGGGAGATTAACTATAGTAGGACCAGAAGTTACTAATATTGGAATTAGATAAGTAGGAGAGAGCTTAGCTCTTATACTATAAACATATTTATAATATGCTTCCAACGTAATAAATCTATTAGCTTTTTAGCTGTTAACACCTATTTAAGGAGGAGGTGTTAGTATTATACTAAGCCCGTCTTAACAAGGATTACCTATATCGGTTAACTCGCCTTTGTCTTCTATAAATGAAAGTATTCTTATAGCTAGAACGCCTATTAGCTTGCCCCCACAGCTGCTAGTATTCTCTTTAAGAAGGAATCCAAGGAGAGGGCTAACAGTTGCTTACCTAGAAGTAGGAGGGCTAGGAGTAGAATTAATATTTAATAAAAACGTTATTAAGCCTGGAGATAATAAGGAGTATATTAAGGAGACCGCAGATGTTATAGCGATACTCCGTTCAAAACGAGGGTATAACTGCAAAGATAACATGCTAGCTTATCTTAAAGCGTCCCTAAACCAAACTACTAAAATCAAACTAACTAAGGTTATAAAGCTCTTATGTAGTTGGTATAGGGCGGCTAGTTCTAACCCAGAGATATACAAGGTCTGCTAGATGCATACGCAAGCCATAGGAGGACGTATAGGTTTGGTAATAAAGGGTCTAAACTATACCGCACTATACCATAGACTCCATTTAATATACCACACTCGCAATTATCTTGGCACTATAAAGATAGATCCTACTATGTACTCCTAGTTTAGAAAAGCTTATAGACCTCCAATTCCGTCTAACTCCTTAGGACCGTATAAGTTCATTTATAATTCAGCACCAAGGTTTTCCTATAATAGAGGGGCTTTGCTTAATTAGATGCTGTTACCAAATAACCAAGGTGTATAGTAGTAAGATAGATCTGTGGTTTCAAACGTATTTAGATAGTAATAGGATTTTAGCATTTTAGCAATAATTAATAAAGAAATATATATATACCGTTATCACCAGCGTCTAATTAATGGACGGCCAAATTATAGATGGTTAAGAACAATGGTCTATAGTCTCTGCTAGTAGCTAATAAGACAAGATCCTAAGTACTACTGTCTCTATTACGCTCTCAGGCCTAATAGCTGGTGGCGACTTATCTCCTATCCCTATTATGCGAAGTTCGCGGTTAAGGGAGACTCCATAGCTTTTTATTACATTAATATAAACATTCCTTCTCTTATAGAGAGCGGGCGCGGTGCTGATATAATTTAAGAAAGCGTTTCTCTAGATAATAAAACTAAGGATAATTACATAGTTATCCTACCTGGCATATATTATCACTTGGAGTCGTAGTGGGCAGATCTTAAAGCGCGAGGATTAACTAAAGGCGATGGATTTGTACATAAGATCTTAGATCAGAACTGGACCACTAAAGACATAGAAAAATACGCAACCGACTAGGTAGCTCAACCGTGCGAAAAAGGAGATATGCGTATAACCATACCACACCTTCCTTATAGGGTAAAAGGACCTTTAACTAGGACCCAGCAAACAATACTATTATGGTTTGTTAGCGTTTAGGACAATTATAATAACCTTAAGGTTATGGAAGGAGGAACCTAGGTAGAGCTAGCAGATACTTACTAAGACTTAAAAGCGCCGCCCTATACGCCATCTGGACATGTTAACCTTTACGGCGCAATCCTATATCGCTTCCCTGCGGCAGTTAAACTTATAGCTGCCAGCACCTTGTCTAACGCCCTTTTAGGTAGACGATAATAGGACTCTCTAGCGGTAATCTAAGATCGTGATCTTTTTCTAACTGGTAATTGGAACGAAGTTGCGAAATAGATATATTCCTACCGTCTTAAAGCTATCAAAAACTACAAGGATGCGTTTTAGATTATACGTGCAGCTAAGATAGAGCGCTTTAACAGCCGCTCGTACTTCTACTGCGTCAACAATGGAATTAACCCTTTAACTATTGCGGTAGATCCAAGTAGAGTGCCCCCTATCGTTGCAGAAGGATAGAGTTATGCGGAGTTGCCTAAAGAGTTATAGGGCAGAACTAAGCAAATAGAAAGACATAAAAGAGCAAGGTTATCTAAAAGCCGCCTATCTAATATCACTCGTACTGTCTAACCAGGCGGACGAGAGCGGTCTCATTTAACCAGAATAGAGTCTCCTTGCTTACCATCTCGGGTTTATAGCAAGGGTAAGGAGCGCATGCGGTTACCTGCTGCGCCTTCGTTTCAAAGATAGGGAGTTTTAGAGGTCGTTAGGGGACAACGACTTAGGCAGGGGAGGTATGTGGTGGGGTAAGTTGGCCCACTATATTCAGCATCCAATTTGGGTATGGTTTCGGGAGAGCATAGGCCTCCTATGGGTATATAGATTGGCCCGCGGCCTCAGAGTCTTCAAGAACTCGGACAGGCTCGACGGACAGTTTGGGGGGACACAATACACTCTTTTCTCTTCTTCTTACTAACTGCTTTCCTACTGATTTCCTACTGATTTCTACTGACTGACTACGACCGCCCGACAGACCGACAGTACACTGACTTCTTGTCTGGAGAGAGACCTTCCCTCCCACAATAGTACTTACTATATAATTAACAAATATATTAGCACTAACTACGCCCGTGCTATTAAGTAGAAAGCGCTACTAAATAGTTAATAAACCCGTAATTAAACCGCCTAACCTAAGACTAAAAGAGAAATAAGCCTATACCTTTATAGATAGTTAAGCAGCTATTAAAAGGTTATAGCTTAATTTTCTTATAAGGAGGTAAGAACTAGTCTTTAAAATTATATAAAGTTGTTCCTATCTAGCTAGTAAGATTATCTCTATTAACTTTTATTAGGTTCCTAGCTACCTAGAAAATTTATAGAAATAAAATAGTAGCTAAGTTGGCTAAAAAAGGCCTTTCTAAAAGAAAAACATAATCCTTTTATACTTCCCTAGCCTATATAGGGAGAGTAACAAAAGAAAAGATACTAAAATAGTAGAAAAATAATTAGTAATAGAATAAAAATAAAGGAAAATACTGTACTAGAATCTATAAAAGAGGCTATTTCTTTTCTCTTAAAGCCCCTAAGGATAGATACCCTAAGAAGCCACTTTAAATCCTTCTTTAAGATAATAGGCAAGAATGAAAAAGGTAGATACTTTAGAGAATATAGTGCTTTATAAACCCTAAATACTTATAACTAAAATATAACCTATATAAAGGTAAAAGAAAAGAGATATAAAGATAATTAGAATCTTCTATCTCTCTATAAAAGCTAATTTATATAATTAAAAAAATAAAAGAGGCTTTTTCTTTCTATTTTTACATAGGATAGGAATAGCTATAAAAAGGTAACTAATAGCAGTAAGATCTCTAGAAGGAGGCGATTCCTACTAGGCTCCTAGTAGACGGATATTATTATTATTAATTTATTTATTGTTTAACGTCCAATTTAGATCCCTATTAGGCCTATGCGGACTATACCTTATATATATATAGGGAGAAAACTCTATAAGAAAACCCCGTATTCTGTCTCTCCACTATTGGGCCCCACCTACTTAGCGCCTATAAGTCGCCTATAAGTCGCCCATAGTCCTCTATATCTTTACTTTTAATCTTCCTAGTAACCACTACTGCCGTAGTAAGCCTATGGACGCGCTAGTATTCTAAACTTTGCTTTTCTATAATAGAGCCTCCAAGGGGTACCTATCTGCCCCCTTACCTTCCTTTACTGTTTCCTTTACAACCTAAAACTAGTTTAGAACGCTCTAGCTAATAAGCTATTAGGTAATCACCTTAAGGCCTCCTTATATTAAGAGAATTGTATTATGGTCCTCTATACTATCTACTAAAGCATTGCCTCTTAACTAGTACGTAAGGGGCATACTAATATTACCTACTTTAGTGTTTGTCTTGGCCAGCCATATTTATACCTAGGGTCGCCTACTAGAACTCCTATTTTATAAAGCTAGTCATTTAGTCCTATTACCCCTATTCTTAACAGCGTTACTATTATATTTTCTACCTTTATAGCTTACCTTCTTCTCGCCTATATCTTCTATATAACTCCTTAGCATTAGTCTATCTAATGCTATATTATAATAGTCATCTTTTAGGTATTTTTTTACGCTCTAGTTTAGCTCCTTTCTTTCTTTATTCTTATTTTTGTCCTTACTAGCCTTTTGTATATTTCCTTTACTTTTATACATGGGCCTAGGCTTTAATATGGCGCTATATTTCCTCTACTTTATCTATCTGCTTTACTAGTATATCTTCCCTACTTTAGAGTTACTAGGGTGTCCTTTTTTAGGGGGCCTTAGTATTACGGATCGACTTAGCAGTTGTGAATAAGCTTAATTGCCAGCTATTGACCGTACTAAGTACATTGACGCGTAATAGTTTAAGATGTTTAACAAGGAATAGAAACAGGTTTAGGTTAATGGGTCAAGATATAAAGGTTGCAATAATACGTGCGTAGGTATTACGGGACAAATGTGCGCAGGTAACTCCCGTGACACTTAGGGTCTTTTTATAGCCTACTTAGGTATATTTTAGTATACTTTATAATATTATAGTTACGCTTTTTTAGCGCCTTCTATATTATAGTAGCCCGGATATATAACTATAGGGAAAGAATACTTGCTTATACAAGCCTATTATTCTCTAAAGATAGGCTATTTAGACTTTCTATAGTAGCTTAAGGAGCGATTTAGGGGGACCCTTTTTGGTTTCTCTATGATACGAAGTAAGTATAAGCGACGATAATATATAGCGAAGTAGATATTATTAAGCTATGTATATAAACTGTATAATAAAGTTAAAACGTTACGTAAGGAAAGAAGGTAAGAAAACGGTAAGAAAGGGTATATATATTATTAACTTGGTTGCTTAGTTAATACGTATATAAAGCAGAATAGAACTTAGGTAGCGGCCCTAGCAGAACTTAGTAGGATTTAGTGGACTTGGCAGAATATAGTAGAATGCCGTAAATCGCCGTTAGATTTAAGTATGCCTTTAGCGAGAAGATAAATACCTCTTATATAATTAAATCTCCTGCTATAGATATCTAATTACTTTATAGGTTTAATAGTAAGAAATTTAATAATATGTGGCTATATATAAAATATTAGCTTTAAGAAACCTACTATTTTTAATTAAATTAGAGCGGCTTATAAAGGGCGGCTGTTTAAGTTTTAACGATAGACATTTAATATAACTAGATTATTAGATAGCTTATTTAATAATAGCTTTAATAATCCTAAAAATAATATAGATATAAGCTTGGACCCCTAGAACCCAGTATAAGGGGACTTTATAGATAGGGGGTTATAAGGACACGATTGTAGAACAGGATAGATTGGTAAGAGAGACGAATCCTTAAGAAGGCAAGGCCTTTAGGATCGTGGAGACTACATACTACAGGCACGTAACCAGCAACTATCTAAGGGGGGTCTAAAGGTTGTCCTAAGGGCAACCCAAGATAACCGTAATAATATCCTCGATCAAGTCTTGATTTCAACTATAGTACAGCTAGTAGAGTTCAAATTAAAGCTCGAATGTACCAAAGGAGCCCTCAGCAAAGTCCTCATAAAAGGGCAAAGCTCCCAGGCCTCTAAAAGCCTGCTGAATATCACCACCAATGTCGGGCGAGGCACCTCCAATAGTATCTTGAGTTCTACCATCATTTGCACCACCTGTAACCCCCTACCTGCTGCTGAGTCGATTGATTAGATTACGTAGTATCATTTGTTGCAAGCTCCGGAAAGCGTCCTCCATATCTTTCTCGTCCTGTAGAAAAGAGGCTACCCAGCGGTCCGCTTTCTCAATTATCAACTGCCAAAGGTCTTTTGACTCTGGGAATAGACTGCGAATAAAGGAGATGACGATAAAGGTCTCACCTATTTCACTCGGCTCCTTCCCATCAAACGCAGATAGCGTCCAGGATGACTTGGAAGACAATAAAGCCTCAAGCTCATTAAAGTCTATGAAATCGAAATTGGCCAGGAAGTCATTCCGCAGCTCAACAGTCAGGGAGCTAAGACGGAAACCCCCTTCGAAGGTTTGTATATCGATGAGATCCATAAGGGTAATATGCTGGGGCACACTTGAGCTCATAGGTGTCTCGATTGGAGCATCGCATGTAGTAGCCATTACCTCTAACTCTTTCGGGGTCATGTCCTCTGAGGACGTAACACTTGATGTGGATTTATTAGAAGAGTGTCGCGGTTCTGTGAATTTCCATAACGGTCGAGGCAAGCTCCAGCGGTTCTTCTGCTTCCCAGGTTCTTTGACCTGCCCGGCCGCTGTACCTCTCATAGATGGCTGGGAACCCCTTTTACCCTTAGGCCCTTTATTAGCAGATGATGGTCCTGGTTGTGGCACCGTGTCTGTTAGTGCCTTTGAAGTTGTTGTGTCACTGCAGTATGACGATGCCGATAGTGTGACACTGGAGAGTGCCGGTCCTGCAAACCAGTGATCTACTTGGACTGTAGCTATCTTGGAGCGCCATATGGATTGCCTAAACTTCCGGAGCTGGATCGCTTGATTTTATTAGTGGACTGGACTGGATCTGAGCTTGTGGAGGCTCCTAGCGCTCCAGTTCCATTCCTCATTCAGACATAAGCTAATAAGGATAGGACGCTAAGAAGTTAGTGCAGGTAGTGGCGGCCAATTAGTAACCTTTATAGTATTATACCGTCTTAAAAGACGGTTAATTACCCGTAGAATTTTGCTGTAGAATTAAGGAGTTACCCTCCTTCGCTCCTACTACGTATACTACTTATTAATTTAGTATTTTGTTTCTACTATAGCCGCCGAATAAACTTGCCTACTAGTAATAAATTAATCTAGTATTACGCGGTTCTTACCTAGTTATTTAGCTATACCCCTATCTAATAACGTTATTCTTACCTTAGAATATATTAACTCTGCAGCTAAAGGCCGTCTAGAGGTAAAGGAATTTAAATATAGCGGTAGGCATTATATCTAGTGCAAGTCTCTTACGCTTAGTGTTAAAAATACTAAGCCTTATATGTCACCAATATAAAAGTAAGGGGAGGACGTTTAGCTTAAAGGCGCGGTCAGTAATAGGAAAAAGGTATACTACTACTACTATATCTATAAGAGGGCAAGGCGTTAGTAGGAGCTTATAATAATCTTATTAAGATATACTACTGCTTTAGATTACCTTATTAATAATTACTAGATAAACCAATATACTAGCTTTTTTAAGCCTCCTAAACCAAGCAACTCTAACCAGCTAATAATTAAAGACTATTTTAAGTAGTAGGTGCTTAAGCAGAGGTTAAACTTTAAGGCGTTTAAGCAGCTGTTAATTAGGTAGATTATCTACTATTATATTGCCTTCTTTTAGTTTAAAAATAAGTACTTCTAAAGCCTTCTTTATTACCTCTATCTAGCCCTTCTAAAATTCCTACTAAAAGCTAGAAAGACAATCTAGGGCTAGGTTATAGTAGAGTTTAAGTAGAAGAAGAATAACCTAAAAAAGGAGCTAGCCTCTGCTTATAGCGCTATATCTATATCCTTTAATTTATAAACATCGCTAAACTCCTATGCAATTCTTAGTATTATTAGTTATTTTATTAACTAACATAGAAGGCGACAGCATATAGTTCTAGGGCTTTATAAGGTTATTAGTAAACACTCTAGTAAGAATATAATAGCTATTTTACTAAAGCTAATTGTCTGAACAAGGTTTCGCAATGCAGTTACACACGATCACATAAGCTAAGCGAGCTTATGAAATCCACTAAATCCCACCTATAGAATAGGAGAATTAGTCAAGCATTAATCAAATCAGTTATTACCCTAATACTATTGCAATAGCGATACATATTACCGGAAGTAATACTAACACTAATTAGTGATTATAGATTAAGAGACGTATTATCTACAAAGAGAGATAAGCTTAATTAGTCCCTGCTATAGGCCTCTACTAATCTTGTTTGCTAAGAAGCATTAGTTAACATATATTTGAAAAGTCAACCCCTATCTAATAGGCCCTTAACTCTTTATATACAACCCTTAGGTATTTAAGGAACCAACCCCTTTTAATAGGCCTATCACGGGACACCCCCGTGACACCTTACACACGTCCACCTGTTTCCACTGACTGAACAACCGGAGACCGACCACGAGACGGCAATCTGACAGCAATCTGCCGTATTCCGCCGCAATCTACCGTCTCTACTGTTGGAGTTGCTAACTGGCAACTTCAAGGACCTCTAACTGCCGAATTCTACTAAATTCTACCAGAACCGCCACCTAAGCTCTACCCTGCCTGTGTATTCTTACGCAATATCTTAACTTTATTACACAGTTTATATACATAGCTTAATAATATCTACTTCGCTATATATTATTACCGCTTATACTTACTCCGTAATACTATATTGCGTTAACCTTATATACCACCCTCTAAAATATAGAACAACCCTAAAGCCCCTATAATAGCCGCTGGTATTATATCCGCACTCTAAGAATAATTGGTAGAGATACAGAAGTCCTTTATAGACGCCCTCGCATAAAACTAAGCCACTTTAACTTAATAACAAGCCAAATAAAAAGCATAATACCTATAAATAATTAAGGACCTTTAAGAAGAAGTCCGCATCCTTAAGATGCCTATACTAGGGCCCTAAGACTAAACGCCTTCTCTAGAGACAAATACGCGAAACAAGAGTCCCGAACCTATAGTAGCTATTTACCCTAAACTAATTACTGTACTATAATAATCTAAATAACTACTAGACCCTCTAATATTCACTAGTAAATAATAAGAACTCCAATTATTTCTAAGCCAGCTTAAAAATAAGCTAACTAGTAATGCTAACCGCTACCTAACTAAAGCTAACTAACTTTGCTACGCCCTAAGTTAATTAAGAGGAGATATAGCTAACCTTATTAAACCCCTTTAACTAAATTTAGTATAAAGTCTAGTTATACTTCTTAAAGCTATATATGGTAACCCAAACCGCCAAGCCACTGCTTAGAGAAAGATAAACTATATAACTTAAGAAATAAAAAGCTTTCTAGTATACTTCTCCAAATTTAACCGTTATATAAAGGAAACAGGCTAGAACGACTCTATACTGGTTAATAGCCTTATTAAATCCCTAAGTCCTAAACTAAAAACCTCCCTAATAGGTATAGACCTACTAGGAGCCCTTAACGCCTATACAAACGTTATTAATAAATAATATAATAATATACTACGCTTAACACTAAAGTCCACTCCTTAATATAATATGACAGCTCCGTAAATAACTATTAAGTTATTATCTTAGTCTAAGCACCCTAACGCTATAGACATTAACTCTAGAACCCTAGAGTATGCCCTACTAGGGTCCCCTAAATAAGAACAACGCATTAAGCTAGGCCTTTGTTTTAAATGCGGAAGTAAGGCTTATATTTTAAGATACTACTCTGTCCCTATACCCTAATATAATTTATAAATGGCTAATACTAGTAACTGTTTACCGCACTAATCCTCTAGTTACCGTCCCTGATTTTTATATGGCTCTAGCCCTATATCTAGTAAGCACCACTTATAAGGACAAAGTTATAGCTAATATTCTATAGGAACCCTATCCTGGTTGCCTCTAAAAGAAAGGTCCTAGAGCTAAGTCGCTCTTTAGGACAGCGCTACCTTAGGATCTTGTTAAATACTCTAGATGTTATAAATTCTAACTCTTAGGATTATAGCATAACTATTAATTATCGTCTTTAGCAGAATAATTAATAGGCTAATACTTAAGTCCTAATTAATATAGGAGCCAGTAGCATAGGATTTATTAATAAGATCTTTATATAAGATAATAGTTTTACACTAACCCCCCTTAACTAGCATATTAATATATTTAGATTTAATGGCAAACACACTATTTTAGGCTGTATTATCTATATAGTATTTCTAAGACTCTAATACCTAAACTACAAAGAACTAATTAGGCTTTTTGTTACCACCCTAGGTTATTTAGTAATACTTAGACAACCTTGGATAAAGCTATATAAGGTAACTATTAATTAGGATAACCTTAAGCTTCTATTTACCGCCTTCTATTATAAGCAGAAGTGCCTTATAACTTGCTGCTTAGACCCTAAACCAAAATCTAAAAAATCCACTAGGATCTATTAGTCTAAAATTTCTACTAATATCTACCCTATACCTAAAAAGTCTACCTAATTCCACTAAGAACCTAAAAATTACACTAAACTATATAAATTAACCCTAACTACTATACCACCCCAAACTAAGCAGAAGCCTAAACTTAAGCTTAATATATAAAAGTACCAAAAGAACTAGTATTCTACTATAAAAAGAATACTTAAAAAACCTAAACCTAAATCTAATACTAACTCTGTACCTAATACTAAACCTAAAGTTAAATAAGAAATAGTAGATAATTAAAAGGAAGTTGCTAGCTAGTAACTTGCCCCCCTTTCTATGGATATTTGTATAATTAGAGCTACCCTATTAGTATAACTCGCTAGGAAACCTAAATATATAATCTTTGCTATTATAATAGCCGATATTAAAAAGGCCCTAGTACTAAAGAAGTATACTAACCCTGCTATAAAAGTACTAGTATGCTATTATAAGCATCTAGAAGTATTTTTACAAAAGAAAGCTAATAAGTTAGTAAAGCACCAACTATATAACTATAAGATTATACTTAAAGAAGGAAAACAGCCAGGATTTAGACCCCTATACGGAATATTCTAAAATAAACTCTAAGTACTATGGAAGTACTTAAACGAACACCTAAGTAAAGGATTTATTAGAGTAAGCTCTTTGCCTATAGCTGTACCTATAATCTTTATTAAAAAACCTAGTGGCGGTCTGCGCTTCTATATAGACTACTAAGCTTTTAACACTATTACTATTAAAAATTAATACCTGCTCCTGTTAATTTAAGAGACACTAAACTAATTAAATAAGGCTCGCTACTATATAAAACTTAACCTTATCTACGCATTTAACTGTGTTTGTATTATAAAAGGAAATAAATAGCTTACTGCATTCCGTACTAAGTATAGACTATTTAAATACTTAGTAATGCCGTTTAGCCTTATAAATACCCTAAGTTTATTCTAATACTTTATAAATAATACCCTATAACCTTACCTGGATATTTTTTGTACTGCTTATATTAATAATATTCTAGTATATAGTAATAACCTAACTAAATATAATAAATATATTAACCTTATCTTAAAAGCCTTGCGTAGAGCTAGCCTATAATTAGATATAAATAAGTGCGAATTTTATAAAACAGAAGTCCTATACCTTGGACTTATTATTTTTATAGATGGTATATAAATGGACCTAAAGAAAATTAAAATAATTATAAACTAGTAAGAACCTAAAAACGTTAAGGATATAAGAGCCTTTATAGGATTTACTAACTTCTACTAATAGTTTATTAATAACTTCTCTGCCCTAGTCTTACCCCTTATAGCTCTAACCTAAAAAGATAAAACCTTTATCTTTAATAAGGAATGTAAGAAGGCCTTTACCTATCTAAAAGTTATATTTACTACCGCATCTATACTCTAACACTTTAACCTAAACTAAAAGAGTGTTATAGAAGCCAACTCATCTAACTATGTTACTGGAGGCATTTTGTTTTAGTATAATAAGGAAGGAGTACTATACCCTATAGCATACTTCTTAAAATAACTAAGTCTAGCTAAATATAACTACAAGATCCACAATAAGGAATTATTAGCCATTATTAGATGTTTTAAATAATGGTAACCCAAACTAGAAGGCGCTAGATTTCCAATTAAGGTCCTTAGCAACTATAAGAATCTATAGTACTTTATAACCATAAAACAGCTAAGTTATTATTAAGCCCGCTAGTTAGAATATTTGTCTTATTTCTAATTCTTAAATATATACTGCCTAGGCGTTTAAGGTTAAAAACCTAATACCCTAACCTAATGTTTATAAGATATACTAATATAGGAAGAAGTACGTACCTACTATAATTAAACCCTACTTTGCCCTAAATTATTTAATCCCCTAGCTAAAGACCTTACGGTATATATCCTTAAAATAACTAATTAATTATTATTATTCATTGCTTAACGTCCGATTTGGATCCCTATTGGGCCCACGCGGACTACTCCTTATTTACATATAGGGAGAAAACTCTATTTAAGAAAACCCCGTGATCCATCTCCCCGCCTTTTAGGACTCGCCTGCTTAGCGCCTGCAAGTTACCAGTGGTACTCTTCTACCTTACTTTTTGACCTCCTTGGGAACCACTGCTGCCGTAATAAGCCTATAGACGCGCTAGTATCGCAAACTTTACTCTACTACTATAGAGTTATTAGGGGGCGCCTATAACTCGCCCCTTTGTCCTCTGTTACTATTTTCTTTATAACCCGGAACTAATCTAGTACGTTTTAGCTAATAAGCCACTAGGTAACCGCTTTAAGGCCTTTTTATATTAAGAGCAGTATAGTATAGTTCTCTATACCAGCTACTAAGAGCATTGCTTCTTAGTTGGTGTATAGGGGGCATAATAGTATTACGTATTTTAGTGTCTGTCTTAGCCAGCCATATTTACATCTTAGGCTACCTACTAGGACACCTACCCAGTAGAGCCAATCTTTTAGTCCTATTATTCCTATTCTTAAGAGTGTTGCTATTATATTTTCTGCCTTTATTAGGCCTTTTTAGAGCCCTTAAGTGTTTACCCCCTATAGCGTTAACTATGCTATGGCTTAGGTTCCTCTTGCCTAAATTAGCCTCTGTACCTTTAACTTCTATACACCTCTCCAGCGTTGGTCTAACCAGTATTATATTATAGTGGATGGTTTCCTAGCATTCCTTTATACTCTACTTTAGCTCCTTTCTCTTTTTTACTATTATCTTTGCTAGCCTCTTACGCGTCTCCCTTCCTCCTCTATATGGGCCTAGGCCCTAAAGCAGCACCATTCTTCTTCTACTTTTTTCGCCTGTTTCTCTAATATATCTTCCCTACTTTAGGGTTATTGGTTTATTCTCCTACGGGGCACCCTTAGGTCCCTCTATAGTTTATTTAGGCGTGTCTTAATATACTTTATAACATTAGAGTTACGTTTATTTTACACCCTTTATATTATAGCGGCTTTAATATGTAGTTATAGGGGGGGGGATATTAGCTTCCTTCTCTAGCAGTACTATAGCCATTCGCTTATACCTACCTGTTATACTCCAGAGGCAGGCTGTTTAGACCTTTTAGAGTAGTTTAAGGAGTAATTTAGGGGGGCCTTTCTTGGTTTCTCTAATAGCCCAAACACTGGATCTATATATTATGGTTAGCCGGACAACTGCTGTATATAATAGGCGTGACCTCTAGAAGTATAGGCCCTATATAAAATTGACAATCCTAGATAATATAATATACTATACTTAGCCCTTATAGGCCGCTTATGCCGTATATACGCTCCACTAAAGCTTACTGTCTACCCATACTCCTAATACCCTTAGGCCCTAAACTGGTTGACCCCTAAAGCCTTAGATATAGATTATATGCTAAAGATCTGCAGATTAGTTGCGTTTTCTTATAAAGTAGATCAGCTAGTATTTCTCTAGTAAGAATTAGACTCTATGTCGTCTTGCCCATTCTATATAGGTGTTATAGGCTTTCTCTAGTGTTCTGCAATTCTCTGCGGCTATTAGCCCGTATGTAATTAGGTTTATATTATTAATAAAGCCTATCCCCTAGGTCGCCCCTTCCTTAAAGAAGTTAAGCAGGTTACTTACAAAGAAGAGGAAGAGTATAGGCGAGAGGGGTAATCCTTATGGTATTCCTATTACAACTGCGATAGGGGGGCTCTGGTATCCACTAAAGACTAGTAATGTTTCTTTCTAGCCTATAAACCCTTAGATAAATTATATAATCCATTCTAGGAAGCCCTTTACCCTAAGGATATATAGAAGACGCTTATAGGGCATGTTATTATAGGCGCCACTAATATCTAGGCTAAGTATTAATACTATAAAGTCCCTTCGCATCGCCCATACAGATTTAATGGTTGCAGTAAGTAGTATAAGTGCTAATAGTGTTAAGCGGTTCTTTCTTGCCCCTATTTAGCTTTATAGTAGTAGGGCGTATTCCTTAGCCATATCTGCTATATGGTCCGCTATTACCCTTTCTAAGATCTTGCTAAGGGTGTTTTCTAAGGAAATAGGGCGGTAGCTTCCTGGGACTAAATAATCTGCTTTACCTTCTTTTTATAGAACAACTATCGTTATAGATCTTCTAAGTCGTAGATAGTAGCCTATAGCAAAGTATGCTCTAGCTATATCTACAAGCTAGGGTGCTATAAGTAGTCCACAGGTCTTTAAGGCCTTATTTAAAATCCTATCTGGTCCTAGTACTATATTATTTAAAAGGCGGCTAATAGTTCTAGCCATTTTCTCTGTTATTATGTCGCTATTAACCCACAGGCGAGTTACCAGTGTTTCACCTATAATGTCACTAAGGTCTGCTAGAGCCGATTAGGGGAAGAACCTTTCTATAAGGATCTTTGCCTTCTTATTGTTGTTATTAGTGGCCTATAATTCCCCTGCTCTTTATAGGGGTAGTAGGTGTGGGTCTTCTACTAGGCGCCCTACCTTTTTTTTTTTTTACCTATTTTGCTATAGCCTAAAGGCCTTTATTATGGGGGAGGCTCGGGTTAAAAGTATACTCGTTTATAAACCGTCTCCAGTTATTCCTTACTTCTTTTTTTAGGGTATTCTTTAACTGGTTTCTTATGTCTTTGTATTATCTCTCATCTTTAGGGTTATGGCTGCTTATGTATTTCCTTCTTGCTTATTATTGGCTGGTAACAAGAACCGCGCATTATACAGACTATGCGTGTCGCGTGTAGGGGCCCGGTTATAAGACTAGGTAGTGCTTTTCTAGCTTATTTTTAATTACTGCCTGGATCCTTTCTAGTCTATAGTTAATTTCCTTAGGGGTAGCCAATAAGCCTTACTTATTTGGTATTAGGTAGATTTCTTCTAGGTCTTAAAGTTATTGTTTAACTGTATTAAGGAAATTGTCTGTCTTAAGCTTTCTTATTGCGTATCTTTTACTATTTAGTTATGCTTTAATGTCCAGATCTAGCTGTATCTGGATAGAGATGTGGTCTAAAGTAAGTACCTATTCTTCTTTAGGGTTGCACCTTTCGAGTCTCTAGTACAGGCCTTTGTCTATAAATATAAGGTTAATTGTACTTCTGGCAGTACTTTGTTGCCATATAGTTGCTCCTAGGGGAGTAGCTAGCTTAAGGCCCCAGATGTCTATAGCTCTTAATAAGCACTCTGCCTATTATTTAGCAGCAATATAGATACCCCCCTACTATAGGTAGTGGAGGTTTATGTCTCCTAGTAGGCAGGTAGTTATATAGTAGAGTTTAACATGCCTATTTATCTAGGCCTCTACCCCAGTTTTCTAGTATTTAGTCCCAGTTACCTAGGCCTAAAGGCCTAGGGGGCTTTCTATAAGTAGTTAGCTGCCACTACTAATTAATAGGGGGTTTTACTATTTTTTTAGATATTTTATAATGGGGTTAACCTAAGTACTAGACCGCCCCCTAGCGGTCTATATAAGAATCTCCTCCTAGAGTTAATATGCTTTTGTATAGCTTGGGAGCCTTCTATAGCCTCTAGTTTTACGCCTTTCTTTATTATTTTTGCTGGTATAGGCATAAGCTGCCGCTTCTAGGGGTTGCAACTCCCTTCTTATATGCCTACTAGCGTAATCCTATAAGGGCGTTATGGCTGTATCCTGTAATATAGAAGCCTTGGGTACCTTCTATAGTTAAGGCCTAGACTAAAAGCCTCCCCTACCTAAGTAACTCCTGTTTGCTCCTTAAGCATACCTTACTGGCATACCGCCCTAAAGGCGAATAGTTCTATCTGTTAATATACTAATACGCACATCCGTTCTCTTAAGCTATATAGTAGTCTCTCTGGCTAGGACGTAATCCTACCTGCCTACTAGGTGCACTAAGGGTTAGGGCCTAGCTAAGGGGTAAGGTCCTTAGAGCCAGCAGTGGCTACTACGCACTATGCCCTATGGGAGGCTAGTAGTAATATAGGGGCGCAATACCCTATACTGCTGCCAGTTCCCGTTTTGCGTTGCCTATAAGAGTCTCCTTATAATAGGCTAACTGTGTTTTATAGAAGAGGGGCTATAGAGATACTAGGTCCTATACTAGATAACCTACTCTCCCCTCTCCTACTAACCAAGCTTATGTCCCCCCTTTTTATAAGCTGGCTTATATCTCTAACTGTTAAGTCCTTATCTAACTGGCCTATATTTCCCCTATAGCCTCCCCTATATATATGCATTAGGTTACGAGCACTACGCCTATTAAAACCCTCCTATAAGTCGCCTTATGCATATACGTATTAGGTTACGTATACTATGCCTATTAAGACCCTCCTATAAGTCGTCTATAAGTTAACTGTGGGTTAACTATAAGTTAACTATAAGTTAAACGCTATAGGGCCGTTAAAGCTGGCCTATATATCTGCTGCCTAGAGCTTTGCCCGTGTTTCTACCTTATTAAGCCGTCTGGTCGCCGTCGCGTTGCTATTACGTTGCTGTCACTATACTAGGTCACGCGTACTACGCCTATTAAGACCCTCTTCTAAGTTACCTAAGTATACCGGATACTAAATAGGCCCTTATAGAGGGGCCTTAACAAGTTTTCTAGGCAGGGCCTTAATAAGTTCTTTACAGTGGCCTTAGGGCCTTAATAAGTTTTGTATAAAGTATTTATAACGTGTTAACCTTAACAAGTTCTTATAAAAGGAGGATCCCTACGCCCTTATTATATACACTTTGCAATTTTAGAGCTAGTGTAAGCCTAAGGGTGTCCTATTATACGCCTAGGACACGTTTATGTTGACTAGCTAGATAAGGCTAGTTTCGGGCCTAGCTGCAAGCTAGGTAGTTGTATATTGGGCGGTTTTCATATCCTAGTTTCCCTTACTAGGCCTCCCTAGATAGTAAAATAAGAGCTTTAAGCGGATGCAGTGAGGCTCCTAGTGTTATTAAGGGCGATGCTTTATACGCGTCGCGGGCCCATCACTATAGAGTTAAACGACAGCGCTGCACGCGCTGCGACGGCTCTCTACCATCACCTCTGCACTTGGCCATTAATAGAAATAGGATTCCAGATGATGTTTCCACCCGCGGCGACGTAGACGCGTGCAATAGGGCTTCGCGGGCTAACTAATTAATTAGTTAAACAGATTATAATTAATAAATACCTAAATAATAAGTTTATTTAAGAGACACTTAAGCTAATTTAAGATGGCGTTAGATGCTTTAAAAAAATCTCTCTAAGTAAATATAAAGCTTATAGAGACCGCTTATACTACTAGAACCGCCTAGTTATACCTAACTATAATAAACTTAAGCTTAAGCTTCTTAAACATATATATAACCTACCAGTAGCCAGCTACCTAGGCTATAAAAAAACCCTAGAACTACTCCAATGGGAGTATTACTGGCTAAATATACGTAATATAATATAAAGGTATATCTCTAGCTGCTATACCTGCTAATAAGCTAAGGCTTTATATAAGATATATAACAGCTTTCTAAAGCCACTACCTGTTCTAAACCAAAGATAGAAAAATATCTTAATTAACTTTATTATTAAACTCCCTATAAATAAAGGCTGTATAAACATTATAGTAGTTATAAACCAACTATTCAAAATAAGACACTTAATCGCCTATCCTAATATATTAACACCTACCGTTGCCTAACTGTTCCTAGATTATATAGTAAGTTCTTTAATTAACGTCTAATATGGATGCTATCTAGCCCCACGCAGACTACTCTGTATATAGGGGAAACTTATAAATTGACAAGAAGAAAACCCCTATTGGTATAGAGGACGGAAAAACCCTATAAGCTACCTTAGTAGGATAAAAAACCTCTGCTTTGCTATATTTGTCCATAACGGCGGCCCTATGGGCCTATAGCTATATCCTACCTCCTTAGATGTTTGATCTCCTTTAGAACCACTACTTCCTTCCTTAGCCTATCCCAGTTGGGGTTTACTATATCCCAGCTAGGCCTTGCCAATTAATTACTATACCTTACCTTACTGTTTCCCATGCCTTAACCACCCCCTATATACTATCTCTTGTTGTTAACCTTGCTATATACACTATGCCTCCCCCCCCTTAAAGCTATCGAAGGCGTAAGGGGGATTTATCCATAGCCATAATACCGAAAGGCTAGTGGGACATTGTGTACTATATACTAGGTGTCTTGCGCCTAGGCCCCAACCAGGCTCTCCCTAGGATGGCTAGTCGTAGAGAGGAGATAGAAAACCGTAAGGTCGCTGTCTAGGCCGCCAGGCAGTATTATGGTAATGGTAAGTAACCGCATGCTCCGCGGGTAACTGCCCTGGGGGTTAGGAGGGGCTGTATATTTACTCGTCCGTTCGTGCTTAACCGTCTCGTCCGTTAATGTGAGGTTATTAATGCTTTCTACTAGGGGTAAGGGGATGATACCAAATGCTATATATCTATATTGGATCGTATAGGTGCCCTAATAGAGTACCGTAATAATAGCTGTTATTATAATAGGGTACCAATAGTGGAGGTTTTTAAGATCTCACCATCTAAAAATTTTTTACCACCGCCCTAATGCTCACAACTACCACCACGAAGTCGTATTGCACGCTGTGTGACGTCTCTGCGTTGGCTCTGGGTCTGAACTTCGAAGACCTAGGTTCGTAGCCGTCACCACGTATAGGTGCAGAGTCCGTTTTCGACGGCCTCCTAGATTATATATAGAAACTCCACAGACTCCCTAAAATAATTATCTCCAATAAAGGCAGCTAGTTTATCTCTATATTTTAGAAAGAACTAACTACCCAACTCCATATTAAAGCACTATTATTTATAGCATACCACCCAAAAATGGATGGTTAAATAGAACGTATAAATGCTATAATGGAATAATATATTTAGATATATACGTTATATCTATAGGACGACTGGATAGACTAGCTTATATTTACTAAGTTTACTATAAATAACTCCATTTTAGAAACTATAAAAATCTCCCCATTTCTAGCCAACTACGGCTAGTATCTACAAATAGGTTTTAAACCCTTTAGTAATATTCCTTACCTAGCTTATTAGGCCTTATAAGTTGTAGAAGTAAATAAATTTATAAAGAAGATGGAAGAACTATAAGAGTTTCTTACTAATAAAATAATATAGGCCTAATCTGTCTATAAAGCCGCAGTAAATAAGAACTAAACCCTAGTACTAGCCTACTAAATTAGTAACTTTGTCTGACTAGATATAAAAAATCTAAATATAAAATAACTTATTAAGAAACTTAATTAGAAGAACACTGGCCCTTATAAGGTTGAAAAAGTTATCTCTTCTTATGCCTACTAATTAAAGTTCCCTAATACGGTTAAAATCCACCCTATATTCTATACGTTAGTCCTCTACCCTACCGCCCCTATATTAGACGCCCTACCTAAATAAATCCAAGACCCTCCCCTATTAGTTAAAGTAGATAGTAAGAATAAGTACCTTATTAAAAGAGTTAATAATATTAAGTATAATAAACGGAAACGTAAATATATATACCTTATAAAATAAAGAGGTTTTACTAAACCCTTATAGGAACCTACTAACTCTATAGAACTTATATAAGCCGCAAAAGACTTTTACAAACTCTACCTAGAACTACTATAGCCCTATCTTGAAGATGCTTAAGTTTAAAGGGGGGGTACTGTTATAGGATATCCCTATAACACCTTATACACATCTACCTATTTCCACTAACTAAATAACTAGAGACTAACCATAAGACGGCAATCTAATAGTAATCTGCTATATTCCGCCGCAATCTGCCATCTCTACTGTTGGAGTTGCTAACTGGCAACTTTAAGGACCTTTAACTGCCAAATTCTGCTAGGTTCTACCAGAACCGCCACCTAAGCTCTATCCTACCTGTGCGTAGTATAGTACCCGTTAACCTAGCAACTAAGCGAACGTTATGTACCCTTTTTCCCCTATTTCCTACTTTCTTTTCCTTACGCAATGTCTTAACTTTATTACGCAGTTTATATACATAGCTTAATAGTATCTACTTCGCTATATATTATCACCGCTTGTACTCGCTCTGTGATAAGGCCCTTGGTTCGTGTCTATTACGCATATTTACTACTAGATTATTTACTAAGGAGCATCGGTTAATGTATACTTGAAAAGGTAACCCCTATCTAATAGGCCCTTAACTCTTTATATATAGTCTTTAGGTACTTAAAGAACCGACCCCTATCTAATAGGCCCTCAGTTTGCGTCCACTACGCATTTAAACTTACAGTCATCACCAAAATATCGGAAACTCGCTTAGGACGCGAAAAAACCGCATCGCCCCCCACCAAAATTTGTATGAGGGGCAATTCTTTTAATTTTAACCACCTACTGTAAGTGCCCAAATATTGAAGTTGGCGCGTTACCTAGTTAAGTCAATTATATAGAAATCTTGGTGTTGCATCTTATGGCGCCCCAACAGCATCAGCTGCGTACTCGATCGTTGGGTTATACTCCAAAGCATTCTAAACGAAAGCGGGCTCAATCTATGCCTGCTTCTGCTATCTTACAGCCGCCTAAGAAGAAGGCAAAGAGGAAGGCGAAGGTGTCGAAGAAGAGGCAGAAGACAATACCAGTACCGTCACCGTCACCGTCACCGTCGCCGTCACCGTCACCGTCGCCGTCACCGTCGTCGCCGCCGTCGTCGGCAACGCCCGCTGAGCCTACATCTGCAGATAAGGTCGATGAGGGCGAGGATGAAAATATTGAGGAGCCTATAGAGGTAGAAGATGAGGATATAGGGTCGCCGCCGCCGCTGCCGCCGCCCGCACGCTTTACAAGTGTTTGGAAGGCAGTTATAGGTAGTGGAAAGGAGTCTCCTCCTGGCACAAGGTCAGCTATATTTAACACCAAAAGTATATACTACTTTAAGCTGGATAAATGGCAGAACGAGACTATACTACATCTACTGCTATAGAAGTTTAAGATTACTTAGCTCCAAGCTGTTGCCTCCTACGAGAAGGCGCGGAAAGCTAATTGCTGCCCTTAAGATATTTAGTCGCCTTTAGATCTAGATTAAGCCCTTACTATAATTAAGGAGTGGCACAAGCGCTAGCTGTTAAAATTACTCTCCTTAAACTTTACCTTATATTTAGTTAAGGAGAAGGAGAAGGAGCCTAAGACTTAGGCTCCTACTATAACTCTAAGTTAGCAAGTAGTCAATAGGTCTATAGGAAGAAGGACAGCTATATAGATTTAAATTAACAACCTACCTAACGTACTTACTGCTAAGGACGCTTCTAACAATAGGATACCAGCAATTGCAGATCAGTAGTCTTGTATAAATATCCATTACTATAATAAAGGCAAGACGTGCTGGCAGAATAAGAAGTCGCCCGACTTACCCAATATTGCAATTAACTATTATCCTGTAAATGCACAAGACTTCCTGCGGTGGAATAAGGAGCTCCTCTCTGGCAACTTTACCGTTAACCAGCCGTCGCAATATATTATAATAATCTTGTCTGCTACTAAGGAGAGGAACCGGAAGAGCTAGAAGGAGCAGGTAGTAAAAAAGAAAGATCATCTTGCAGAATACCTAAAGCAGCTGGTATAAATATTAATTGCAAACCAGGCCCATTCTATAAGCCAAAATACTCACCTTCCTCATTAATATTTTACGCTATCTTTAAATATCGAAGCACCCCAAAACTTAAGTCCTATTCGGTTGGAAACAGATCCAGTTAAGCTGCTTAGCCAGTTCTTTAACTGGCTGGCTAATAAGCTAGAGTTTAGTAGTAAGAGGCAGAGGGCTTCTTTAGAAGCGGTTAAGGATAAACTGGTAGAGGAAGAATGGAATACTAACTCGCTAAAGTCAAAGAAGCCAGGTAAAGGCATAACATTAAATCAATGGGAGAGGTACGGCTTTAAGATTGGTATACTGGTTAGAATTAGGTCTCTAATCTTAAAGTTTAAGCAATTAAGATAGTATCTATCTATTACTCTATAATATATCCTGCTTCTCAGAAGTGCGCTCCTGCTTATATACTATATACTTAACTAATAGCAAAATATAAGAAGCCGAACAACGGTAGGAGGAGCGTATGGTTCGCCCTAAATATTAAGGTTTAATTACATCTTATAAATCGCCTTCTTGCCCACCTTTACAGCCTCCGTAATGGCCAGTACTACCTTACCAGCTTTAATACGAATTCTAATTCTATGAATAACTTTAATTGTGGTGGTTAAAATTAAAAGAATTGCCCCTCATACAAATTTTGGTGGGGGGCGATGCGGTTTTTTCGCGTCCTAAGCGAGTTTCCGATATTTCGGTGATGACTGTAATAAAAGTTAAGCACTTGCGTCCATTATGCATTTATATTAATTTACATCCATTACGCGTTTAGAATCTAAAATTAAACTTAATAGGGGTCACGAGATGGGAATTAATATATTAGATATTAGGGTAGAAGTTAAAGAAGGATAGAGGAGATGGAATAAAGGACTTAATGCATAGTCTAAAAACATTAATAAAGAAGAAATTAGTAAATTTATATAGTATAAGATTATAGAATATAGACTTTATAATATAATAGACAATAACCTATAGGAGCTTTACCGTGATAACTTTAGCACCTTTATACTAAAAGTCTTTAAGAATTGCAACTAGATAACTATTTATAACCTCCAACACTTTCTTTAAGTTTATAGAGTATAGGTTAAAAAGGACAGACGTGTTGTAGTCCTATAGTTACTTTTTAATACCCTATAAGAAGAAGAACCTATAAAATAGACTAAGCTTAAGATTAGGGAATATATAGCAACCAGAGAGAAGTTTAATTTAGGATAAATTAACTACCTCCTTAAGAACAACTTTACTAGTACTAGTACTATTAAAACCCTAACCTTAATCTCACCAACTATAAATCCTACCCTACTTACACCTATAAACCCTATTCTACCTATAATACTACTTACTATTATACTCTAGCCTACCCCCACACTGCCCCTATAATGGGAGTCTAATTATATTAATCTAACCTTATAACTAGAACTACCTAGGGGATAGAGTTAAAGCTAGGGTTTTAGTAAGAAGTTAACAAACCTTATAAAGATATATATAAAAGATAATAAGTACAACGGAGAAGATAACAATTTTAACTTTAACTTTACTATCTTCTATAACCTTTACAGCAGAGCTAACGTACCCTAAAAAGCTAAGATTAAAGCCTACCCTATAATGCTACGCGGCTTAGTACTTAACCACTACTATCCTAACCTTAAAAATGTTACCCTAACCCTTTTATTTAACTAAATCTGTGACGCTATACGCAACTACTTTAAGGGACTTAAGTATAGGCATAGTATACTAGGGTAATGGAACTTAATAACCTTAAGGTCAACAATAAGTAAAGGCAAGAATACTGGAAAATCAACCCTAGACTATCTGCAATTACTTATTAAAGAACTAAGATACCTCTAGCACGGCCTTAACCTAGACTTATATACTAATAAGTTCCTCTATAATAAACTTATTAACGCTTACCAGGAGTTACTAGCTTATTAATATACCTGCTTTAAACCTTCTAACAGCCTAATTAGCTTAATTAATAACCTACAATCTTCCATTATAACTTTTAAAAAGTTAAATAATAAGAACCCCTAAGCTTTCTTTACTAGCCACTATTACTATAAGCAGTACCCCTAGCCACTATCTTAACCGTATAATAGACCACCTAACTAATATATACTACCTAAGAAGCGCTGCTTTGTCTACTATAAGGAAGGTTGCTAGTTATCTAAATACTTAAAAGAAGAACGCGATAAATTAAAGAAGAAGTTTAAGGATAGATTTAACCGCCGCTTTAATAGGCACGCTAAGCAATATATTACTAAGTATAATGGAACAGATTATAATAATAAACTTAATTTAGAATCTATTAACGACGTAATAGAAGCTTTTATAATTAATATTAAGTTACTACTAGTATCTCTAACTTAGGAATAGACTAAACTATTCCTTACCTTTTTTAGAACAATACAGCATAGAGGAGCCATTAATACTGTGACTAACTTAGCGGATTAATCCCTTATCTATATAATTATTAGCACTAACCTAACTGCTTACCATAATAACCTAGACCTATTTACCTATATTGCTACCAGCTAATATACCTCCAATAAGTTCTATAGAGTAATAATTAACATTAGAGCCTTAAAGAGATTAATAGTAGGTTATAGATAATACCTTATATATAAAAAGGCCCATAATACCATTACTAATACCTTAAAGGCCGGCGCTATTAACATCCAGTTTAGTATCAGCTCTACCTCTTCTATTGGCTCCATTATAGTTAATGCACCAGTTAACAACGTTAAGTTTTATGTTATAAAGGCCGACATACCTTTCTTACTGGGTTTTGTAGATATGGATATACTAAAGGCCTATTATAATAACCTTAAGAACGTCCTAGTTACCCCAATAAAATTAGTACCAGTAGTTCACCAATTTAGCCACCCCGTCTTACTATAAGAAGAGTTACTATAGTTATTTATAACCCACTTATTTAACTAAAACCCTTACTACCTAACCACCACTAAACTTCACCAACTCCACTGCCGCTTTGGACATCTATTAGCAGATAAGCTATATAAGGTATTAGAACGCTCTGGCTATAATAACATTAATAAATAGGTTATTAACTATCTCACTAAGTGCTGTTCCCACTGCTAGAAACACAGTAAATCCCTTAAATAGTTTAAGTTCATATTATAGGAAGACTAAGATTCCAATTTTAACCATTCTATTTTTATTAATATTATATATATTAATAGAAACCCTGTCCTCTATATAATTAATAAAGCTACTAGATTTTAAGCCATAAGATGGCTATATAATATCTCCGCAAAATATACCTGGGATATCCTATAACTATGCTAGATTAACACCTATATTAGACCACCTAACTACATTACCTATAATATTAGAAAGAACTTTATAAGTAAGGAGTTTTAATAGCATACTATAGCAATGGCCATATTAACTAAGAGCGTCCTAGTGGAAGCTTACTAGTCTATTAGGATAGTAGAAAGAGCTCATCTAATACTATGCTAAGTATATTAAATAATTATAGAGGAGCTATAGGACTTAGGAATAACTAAAGAACTAGCTTTATAAATAGTGGTAAAGGCCACTAATAACATAGCTGGCCCAGATAGCTTAGTCCTAATACTTCTTGTCTTTAGTGCCTATCTTTATATAAGCAAACTTAACCTACTAGCACCCTCTATTATATAGCGAGCGGCAGCTATAAAGAAGGTAATAGAGGAGATTGTAAGGATTAGGGCAAAGAAGTAAGTTAATAATATACTAAACCAACAAAACGGTCTATCTGTTACTATAATCCATAACTTCCCCCTTAACTTAGAAGTACTTATATAGCGCAAAGGCAATACTAAACAGAGTAGTAGATAAACTGGCCTATTTAAGCTGCTTAGAATTAATAGAGAAATATGCAAGATATAGCTCCCTAGTGGACTTACTAATTTCAAGACCATAGTAATAAAGCTATACCTATAACCTAAACCAGAAGAACCTAATAAGGAACTAACTAAAGAACTAATTAAAGAATTAACTAAGGAACTAACTAAGGAACTAGCAGCTAGTATATACTCCTAAAAATTAAAACGGATATAACAATTGCTAATAAAGTCCCAGTAAAATATTATAGATTTATTAATATTTATTAATAACAGCCTAATAAAACTTAATACTATAACCTTTAAGTGTACCTTACTATTATTCACAGAGTTTTAACATAAGGAGATAAACGGTTTACTTAAGAAAGGTGTCTTTAAGTTTATTAATATAGTAAACGTCCTAAAAGGAGTTAGAATTTTTAACTTCTAATTTATTAATAAGATTAAGAACGCCAGAACAGATAAGGCCTTTAAGAAGTCTGGACTAGTTATATAAGCCTATAATAACTATAGTAAAGATCTAGTTTTAATACAATTACTAACTATTTAATATATCAGCCAGAGAATTATCCTAGTACTTGTGGCAACCCTATAGGGAAATAAAAAAAGACTAGCTTCTTTATATCTGCGCGACATCTTATAAGCTTATATATAGTCCAGTACCTACCTAAATAGAGACTTCTTTATATGCCCGCCACTAGAACTTGGACTAAAGAATAGGTTAATTCTAAGAGTTATTAAACCACTTTATAGCGTCCTGGAAGCTAGTAACCACTAGTTTAATATATACTACTATTACCACCTTAATAAGCTATAGATAAACCAATTAATATATAACCCCTGCATGTTATATACAACTAACAACAGCTTTAGGATTATAGGATTGTAGACTAATAATATACTATTTCTTACTAATAAAACCTTTATAGAGGATAAAGAAGTTAGGCTTTAGGAAGCAAAGTTCCTAGTAAAAGAAAGAGAGAAGCTTATACTAAATACCCTAATTAAGTTTAATGGAGGCTATATTAAGCAAGAAAAGGACTTAATAACCCTTACTTAGAAACGTTAATGCTAGAACCTAAAGTTAATTACTATAAAGGCTGTAGACCTAACTAGCTCTAAAGGGGAAGTCTATAAGGCAGTTACACTAAAAGACCAGTATATTGCTTAGAGAGCAAAAGGAGCCTATATTGCTACAGTCTGCCAACTAGAAGCTACCTTTAACCTCTTATTTATAGTATAGGTTATTAATCTAAAAAAGAAACACGTAAAGTAGCTTAATAAGCGGCTATAGTAGTAAATCAATAACCCCTTAAGAGGGCTCTGTTTTATATAACTTAATACTAGTAAAGACTTCCTTAAATTAATAATCTTTATAAACTTATCTTTTATAAATAACTAGGACCTCTTATCCTAAATTAGCTTTGTTATTATACTTATAGACAAAAATAATAAGGCCAATATCCTCTACTAGTTATCTATTAAATGCAAGCAGGTTATATAAAGTGTCTTAGCATTAGAGTTATATAAAATGGCCTATAGATTTAATACTGGAGCTTCAATTAAAGCAACTATTAAGAAAATTCTATAACTTAAACAACTACTAGTTATCCTCTATACTAATTTAAAATCTCTATATAATTGCTTAGTTAAGCTTAGGACAATATAAGAGAAACAACTTATAGTTGACCTAATATATCTATAATAATTATACAAAAGAAGAAAGATAGCAGAGATTAAATAAATTAACGGGAACAGTAACCCCGCTAACACTATAATAAAATTAAAGTCTTGCCAGGCGTTAAAGGACCTAATTAATATAAATATAATTAAGCTATAGGTTACTAAGTGGGTAGAGAGAGAAGAAGATATAAAGGTAGGAACAGAGAGTATAAAGATGTAAGGATAGCTGCTAAGGCGCTAGTAGTAAGCGAGCTAATAGCGATTTTCTATCCCGGGGATGGAAAATCGTAATTAGTCACTTTAGCAACATGGCAGAATTTAGCAGAATTTGGTGGACTATGGCAGAATTTAGCAGAACTTAATGGAATTTGGTAGACTATGGCGGAATTTAGCAGAACTTAATGGAATCTGGCAGAATCTGGCGGAATTTAGCAGTAACGCGCTTAAGCACTGTCATAAAACTAAATGCCCCTAGTGTCTAAACAAGGTTTTACAATACAGTTGCACGCGATCACGTGAGCTAAGCGAGCTTAGGAAATCCACCAAATTCCACCTATAGAATAGGAGAATTAATTAAGCATTAATTAAATCAGTTATTACCCCAATACTATTGCAATAGCGATACGTATCACTAAAAGTGATACCGACACTAATTAAGGAGTATAGATTTAAAGGCAATATTAGCTATTTTATAGGTGATAATACAGAGTTAAATAATACGTGCGTTAATGCGGTACTTTAAGTTCTATACCTAAAGATGCTAGCAAAGAAATAAAAGGCTTATTAGCTATACTGCTTTAGCTATATTATTAACCTCTATATATAAGCCTTTATAATTAGAAAGGATGCTAAGAAGATTTGTAAGGAAATAGCCTCTATATACTATAAGATAGACTTTAAAAGGGTTTAGGAGCTCTAGAAGAAGTAGGGGTCTATTAAATTACTTTATAATCTTATCTAGTATATTTAAATAACTCCCTAAAGGTGTAGATTCTTTAAAAGTATTAGAATTAGAATGGATCTAGCAAAGTATAACTGCTTAAAGGTGAGTAATATTTTTAAAAGTAGTAATATTTACCACCTAGTCTATTACTGTCGGTAACACCTAAGTGCACTTGATTGGCCTATTAACTGATGGATTTGTCTGGTGTTTAATAGGTGTTGAAAGCAGAGGATCGTAAGGATCGCGGTGCCTAAGTAGGGGGCTGATGAGTTATTATAAGGATGACTAATTAGAGACACGAACGACGACACGTAACCACGTAACTTCTGTCCATATATTCCGACACTGGCAGTTCTTTCTTTGTGCGTTAAACTGCTTATGGCGCTATAGGAAGGCAGTAAGGTACTGGTTAGCTACAGGCAGAGCAGCTAGAGGTTAATTGTGTTACTACAGGCAGGAGCAGTAGAGGGTCTGTTTGTTTGGGTAGTAGTACGGTACCAGCGGCGGTAGTGATAGTGGTTAAGCATAGAGCTTGTCTATTAGTCGGTCGGTAGATCGCAGGCATATAGGCACAATCATTCGGTTGGTAGATCGTAGGCGTATTAGCACAATTATTCGGTTAGTAGATCGCAGGCGTATCGGCGCAATTAGTATTATAATAGCAGGCATAGCGGCGCTATCAGTTTGTTGATAGTATGTGGCAGTACGGTGCCAGTATTGAGGGTTTGTAGCTGCCACAAGGCGTCGGCCGATTTGAGAGGGCAGAGGGGAGCACGTTGGCGTTGTAGGAGACACGTGACCACGTAACCTCTGTCTATATATTCCAATACTGGCAATTCTTTCTTTACGCCACTATTGAGGGATTGTAGCTGCCGTAGGCACCGGCAGATTTGAGAGGGAAGAGGATGGGGAGCGCGCTAGCGTTGTAGGCGCGTTGTTGACGTGATTTCCGATGTGGTAGATCTGCAAGGAAGGTAGCAGACAGTGTTGGGATTATAGGTAAGTAGGTGCCGCTGACGCTGCTGGGTTATGGGATGCTGCTGACGCTGCTAAGTTATTGGGTATTGGGTGCTACTAATGCTGCTGGGTTGCTGTGACGCTGGGCATCTTCTTAAGTAAAGGCTAGGTCATAGTCCCTAACATTCTACTAGTAGATAGGGTCAGCCTTCGCAGTTAATATCTTATAGTTAGTACGGATTTCTCTAATAAAGGAGGGTAACTTTAGTCTATTCTCTGGCTAGATAAACTGTCTTTATTAAATATTTAGCCAAATATTAAAGTAGGACATCTATTTTTGGCTAAGGATTATATTATAGGACCCTAGGTCTAGGATATAAAAGGAGATACTAAACTAGCATTATCCATTAATAGTAATATATAGCTTTAAGATATAGGTAACCGGCTTGCTAGCTTGGCTATTAGAGCCTTTTACTTAAACAGGCTTCTCTAGTTAGGTAGTATTTATATTTAAGAACTTAGCAATATTATTTATATAAGTAGTATTTATAAAGGCAAAGCTATTTACTCTAGTGTTAATAAGGGCAGTTATATTAACTTTATATCCATTTTAAGATACTATATATAGAACTATAAAGTGTTTTCCACCTATTAGCTAACTTAAATTAATCTCTTTAAGATTAATAGGATACCCTAGGGGGGAGTCTTTCCCTAGAGTTCTTCTTTTTCTAACTTATTAGATATTTCTTCTTTCTCTATCTTCTTAATATTACCTATATCCCTTAGCTCTAGGTAGGACATAGTAAAGTAACTATCCTTTTTATAATTAAAGTACATAACCGTAGCAGGGTTAATTAGGGTATTATAATAAGTATTAGCTAAAGGTATAATACATAGCAGTTTAGACAAGGCTTATAGGTAGGTAGTTATAACCGCTTTTAGTATAAGAGCGGTTATAGTTTATCTTCCAACGCTAGCTCCCATTAGTATAGTAAATAGGTTCCAGTTATTATAAGATCTCTTTAGTTAATTAGAATAAGCATTAATTTATTTTAGTTCTAAATCTAATAACAAACATTAGATTGCGAGTCTTTAGTAGGTTAATAGGTTGTCTAAAGCTACCATAATCTTCTCTTATAGTTAGACTGTTAGCTTGTTATATAGGTCTAAACAGTAATTTTTAAGGGGAACCTAGCCTTCGCCTACTAAGTATAAGAATTAGGTCTAGAACTTAGCAAAGAATTAGTTTAATTTTATTATTAGGCAGTTATAGTTATAATAGGCATCTTATACTTTATTTAAATTAATATAAATAGCAGCCAGATGCTATATTATCCTATTAACAGATACAAACTAAATAGGTAACTTATTCTTAAACCTGGCCTAGAGGTATTGCTAGGCATCCCTAATAGTTTAACTAAAGAGGTAAAGCATTTTAGCTTCTTTAGAGGGGAAATAGTTATAGTTAACATAGAGCTTTCCTTACACTTAGATCCTCTAATTCTTAAAGGTAGGGTCTATCCCATTAAATAGTAGTTAAGGGTTAGGGAGCTTAATAGGCTTTAATTATTTTATTATTGTGTCCGTACTCTCTAGTATATTATATTTAGTTAAGTAAATAGGTTAACTAAGGCATTATAAAGGGGAGGCTAGGCTATTTTATAAGGCAGCAAGGCTTTCTAGAATCTCCTTTAGAGTCTCTTATATACTTTAGGCTTAAAAACAATTAACCTTCTAATCAGCTGCAAGGGTATAAATCTGCTTATATATATCTGTAATATTATTATTATCTTTAATTTCTAATCCTAATTAGATCTTATATTCCTCTTAGGTAAAGGCAGATCTTTTAAATAAGCTTACTTTAGGTGCCATTATTAGCTTCCTAGGGTTTATTAAAATTATATAATTTAGTTTTAATTCTGGGGTTCTTTTAGGGGTTAGGTTAAGTATAGTCTGGCCTATAAAGTAGGATATTGTTAGGGCCTTCTTAGGCATAGTAGTGTAAGTTTTTTAATGTCTAAGTATAACGCGTTAACGTGTTATTGTAGACAAAGGTCTTCTTTTAGGGTGGGATATTATTAAGGCCTTCCCAGGCAATATAGGGAGAGCTTAATATAATATAACGGGCTTATATAAATGCTTCTAAACCAAAGCTTATAGATTGCTACTATATAAGAATACTAAGCTAAGGAGAAGAAGGAGAAGAAGACTGTTAAAGGCTAATAAGATACAAAGGGTCGCTAAGGCGCTAGTAGTAGACAAGCTGTCAGATAATCTATATTCTCAAAAGGCGTGGGTCACATATACGAGTCACGTGCACAGAGCACGTGCATTATAAAATCTCTTTGTAGCTCGAAGCCCTAGGGCCCCCAGACACATCACAATCAACGATTAAAAAGATCATTAATAAATCAACCCATTTCATTAATAAACTGCTCAACGTGCACTTCGTAATAGTTATAAGCCCAGTCCACCGACTTAAGAAGCTATCTAGCTATTACTTAATCATTTAAAGAAATTCTACCTTATTATCAGACTCTAACACCTTATCGTCAAGACGCAGACTCTGATAGAAATCCTACCTCAAGTATCACAGGACGAGTTTTCTACGAGATTCTACGAGATTCCACCTCAATTGTTAAAGGACGATCCTAATAACAAGGACGATCCCGATAACAAAATACCATTTTAATTCCTCCTTTACCTATTAGTTAAATGACTCCACTGACGTCAAGTTTATTAATGACAATCATCCTTAATAAGCCAGAAGACTGGGAGCAATGGCTATGGCAACTACAAGCCCTTATGGACAAACGAATTTGGGTATACGTTAACCCTGCTAAGGAAGCACCTTAAGAAGGTCTACTTTAAGAACCACCCTATCCAAAAGTTATAGATTTTAACGAGAATGCAACCTTATATGCACAGCTCTTAATAAATTAACAGAAAGCGTACAAGAATAGCAGATAATACTATAACTAGGATATAAAGTACTTCCTAAAATAAGAAGAGCATCTATAATAGATACGCACCTAAATTACGTCCATAGTATCGATTTAGAAGAAGCTACTGCTTAACCCTTCCCTTATAGTTAAGGAATGGCTAATTTGGTTAAAAGAAGATATAGAGCCTTTAAAGAACTTTATAATAAGGAAGGTATAACTGTAATATACTAAATCACTTAAGGGACTTAAGTAGACGAAGGTTACCTAGTGGCTTAACTAATAAGAGTATGCGATAAAGATGGTAAAGAAGCATAATCTTTTATAGATAACTAATAGGATCTAGCTAATAAACCTTGCAAATATAATATAACCTATAAGCGAAACCTATTTTATTATATACACTAAGCAGGCAAATAATATTAAAAAGGCTTACTTATTAGAATACCGTAAAGTAGCAATAGAGCTACGGAAAGCATTCGCAAACCTTTTAAAAGTTATACTATCCTTAACTACTAGAGGGAGTGTATTTAATATAAACTTCGCAGGAGAGCCTAAAGAGGGTATCTCTATTACTGCTAAAGTCTAAAAGGGAAGAGGGAATAGCTTATCTTGTAGTTAAAAAAGGGCAGGGATAAATTTAACTAAAGAGATGTCTTCTAAAAAGTTAAAGATTCTAAAATACCTAATATGCGATATAAGGGGACATACCCTTCCTAACTATTAGTATTTATTTAAGTATAAGAGGCCTAAAGGATTTAATGCCGAGGGTATATATATAAAAAAGGTGCATAAAAAGGTAGAGTATAATAAGGATCTAGCTGCCTAAGTAGAATAACTTAAGCAATTAGAAGATGAAGCTTAATAATAATAGGATAAAAGTAAGGAGATAGTTAAAATTAAGGGAGAAGCTAATACAATATTCTTAGAATTATATTATATAGGTTAACTCTATCCACTAAAGCTATTAACTATTCTTAACTTAGAAACCACTTTCTATATCTTTAATAACCTCTCTTGTTTTTATAACTTTAAGAGAGCTCTAAGATACGAATATATTATCGCCGGCAGCTTAGAGGTGCCTATACTAGGCTATAGCGATGTTACTATCTAAGTTATAAAACTAGACAAGAGTAAGGGAATCCTACGTCTTAAGGACGTTGTCTTTTATATGGACTTTAATACAAATCTAGTGTCGTTCCGTCTACTTTAAAAATAAGGATACTACTAGGATAATAAAGGAGATAATAATCTCCTAGTTCGGAAGGATAATATAATCCTATATTAAATGGAAGAACGTTACGGATAATAGACTATTAAATATGTCCAACTAGGAAGTCTATTAGTATTTAATATAAGCTAACTGCTACGCCGCCAACGGAAGTGTAGAGCATTGTTAAAAGATATTTATCTAGATGTAAAGGGTAATATATAACTATAGTATCTACGTCTAGGTTATCTAGGACCTATAAGCCTTTATTATTTAGGTATTAACGTCCTAGGAGTTAAGCTTTAAGGCCCTAAAATAATGGAATATTAATATTGCAGTCTCGTTAAAATTAAGTGTTAGGTCTTATAAAGGTTCTTAAAACGGAATATTAATAACCCCTATTTTAACCTCTATATTAACTAGACTGACCTTAAGGAAGCGCATATAGGATTTATATAAGTTATACTTATCTATAATACCTTCTCAGGAAGATCCTTCCCGTATTTTATAATAACGTACAGCAAGGAGAAGGAGATACTATAAGTACTTAAAGATTTTATCTAATGGATTCATCTAAGGTATAACCTTAAAGTTAATACCATTAGATTAGATAATAAGCTAGGGAAAAAAAGAACCCTTAAATAGCTATAGACTTAAGGGGTTATATTTAAGCCTTTAGTGCTATATACCTAAGCTTAGAATGGTACTGCTAAACGCTTAGGGGGTATAATTATTAAGAGAGTATAAGTAATAAGAATTATTACCAATCTACCCCATGATTTATAGAATAAGATCGTTAACTATATAGTCTACCTTTAAGATTAAACGCTACGGGAAAGCAACGGTTGGAAATTGCTATATAAGAGGTTCTATACCTTCCTAGCTAATAGGAGATTAAGAAAGCCGTAACTAGCGCACCTAAAAGCCTACAGCTGTAGGGCGTACGCGATAACGTTAGATGCCTAGCTAAAGAAGAAAAGGCTAAGCAAGCTAGATCTATAAGCCTATATTGGCTACCTTATTGGCTATAACTCTACTAAGATCTATAGGATCTGGATCCTATACAAAGGTACTATTATCTCCACTAGGGACGTCATCTTTAATAAAAAGACGTTCTTTAATGGCAAGTGAACGGATATTTTAAGGGATCTACACGCCGAATTAGATACGCTAATTAAGAAGATTTAACTCCCTAATATTCAGACTAAGAATAAAATCCTTCTAGAAGATAATAAAGAAGTATTTAAACCATTAATTTAAGAGGAAGACAATGACGTTAATAATAAGCCAGTTTAAGCCTTTAATAAGTTAGTAGATCTTAACCTTGTAAGAGCTCTTAAAGATGCGTATTATACGCCACCTCCAATAAAAGAAGATAAAGAATCTCCATATACCTTTTATGTTAATTATCCTATAATTTTAGTTTAAGATACTAATTAAGACGTCGCTTATTGAGTAGGAGATGCGTTTAATACTTAGGGGGTGTTTAATAACTTGGTTAAAGACTTATTTAAGGAAGCCGGTAATTATAAGTTTAAAGACTTTGTTGCTAAAAGGATTACTTTAGCCTATTATGGCGCCTTTTTAGTAGGAAGAAAGTTTAACCTTAATAGTTAACTTAACGACAGTAAGCTGAAATTAGGCAGAATATATAATATTAGATTATAGGAAGAACTTACCTCCGCTACCTTAGTTAATCCGCGACCTTAATATATACCCTCTTTAAGATTAGTTCTAAGAGGCTTAATAAGCCTACCTATAATCTTATTATTAAATAAGGTCATTTTAAGAAATAGATAAGAAGTATATAAAGGGACAGTAAATCCTTGGCTTAATGTGGGTGTTCGTTTATAAGATGGATAAGTATAGGTTCCTTTAGAAATATAAGATATACTTAGTAGTATGCGGAAATTAATAGGCCCCAGAAGACCTACCTATAAGAGCTACTATATTAGCCAGTATGACCTTCCAAATCCTAATGGCGATTACCGCAAAATTTAACCTAGAGACGACGCAGATAGATATAGTTAACGTGTTTATCTATTGCGATCTCGATAAGGTCGTCTATATAAAGCTACCGCTAGGGTTCAGTAAAGGAAAGATAGACAAAGTACTGCGCTTAAGAAAAGCTCTTTACAGACTATAACAATTACTACTATTATGGTAGAAGAATCTTATAAGCTTGTTAATAGAATTGGGTTTTAAAGAGGTACCCTAGAAGCCATATATTATGCTAAAAGGTAAAATAGTTATCTTCTTCTATATTAATGATATTGTCTTCTGCTATAGAAAGACAGATAAAAAGAAAGCTTAAGAAGCGATTAAGGAGCTAAGTAAGGAATACTAGATAAGTACCCTTAGCAAGCTAAAATGGTTCCTAGAAATCTATATGCTATATAATTATAGCTAGAGGCTCCTATAGCTATCCTAGGAAGCCTATATTAAGAAGATAGCTAATTAGTATAAGATAGATTTTAAAGGGCGTCTTTTAGATACTTCTATGGCAGATTCTAAACTTCTACCTATTAATCACCAATCGATCCATCCGACGCTTCTATCCTCTAATATAGACCTACTAGTCTGTCCTATATCCCTACCAAGAGAAGCAGCTTCTATAATGCTATATTAGAGAAAAATGGGTTTAATACTTTATATAGCCACTATAATGCGTCCAGATATTGCTTTTGCAGTATCTTAACTAGTAAGGTTTAATTAGAACCTAAGCTAAGAGCACTATTAAGCGGTAGATAGAGTAATCCAGTACCTATATAGCACGAGGAGTAGAGCAATCTGCTATAGAGAAGATAAGGAAGAAACGAACAGTAAAGGGAGTAATAAAGAAACACGTAACAAAGGACAAGACAACAGAAGAGATGGTAGAAGTAAAGCGCAATCATTTATCTATATCAGTGATGCATTATTTACGGATAACTCTATTAATAGAAAGAGCTTATAAGGATATATTATAAAGCTATTTAGGGAACTAATTGCCTAGAGATTAAATAAGCAGGGTATGGTAATAATATTAAGTATAAAAGCTAAGTTATTAGCCCTATTACAAACAGTAAAGAAAGCTATCTTTATTAGTAGGCTATTTAAAGCAATAACGTTAAGGCTAAACAAGCCCTTAATTATTAAATGCGATAATACCTAGACACTTTAACTAATTATAGAAGATACGGTAAAGCTAATTATAAAGCTCTAATATGTTAATATCTATTAATACTGGTTGCGTTAAGAATACGTAATAAGACGAGTACTATTTTAGTAGATAGCGACAAAGGAGATAATCGCTAATAGACTTATAAAGGCCCTACCTAAGCAGAGGTTTTAAAGCTTTGTTAATATAATTGGAATGGTGGATATTAAGGAACGGCTAGCTAAGGAGAAGCAATTGGAGAACCTAAGGGACAATATTAAAGCGAGACAGAAGGATTTAAATAAGATTATGGTTTAATTAACTTATTAATAAACACAAGAAGGTGGTTAGCTTTGACCTTAAAGAGCTCAAAGCTAAGGGGGTGTGTTAGATAATCTATATTCTTAAAAGGCGTGGGTCACGTATACGAGTCACGTGCACAGAGTACATGCATTATAAAATCTCTTCGTAGCTCGAAGCCCTAGGGCCCCCAGATACGTCACAATCAACGATTAAGAAGATCATTAATAAATTAACCCATTTTATTAATAAACTGCTTAACGTGCACTTCGTGACACAAGCTAATAGTAGGCAAGCTAACAGTAAGAAATAGTAAGAAACAGTATTAAATAGTATACGACAATATAACAGGTGGCAGAATATGGCAGAACTTAGTAGAATTTAGTAGGTAACGCGCCCTAGCACCATTACAATAACTTGGTTCTATAATAACTACATTCTATCTACTAACTTAAAGCCTTTTACTAAGGAGGACTACCTTAAGCCCTACTAATAGAAAGAGCTTAAACACCTTTATACGCACCTAGAATCTTTTTATAAAGCGACTATTATAGTAGAGGGTAATTATATAGGCCCTACTAATTATTTCTAGACGCTAGACTGGCTTATTAATAAACTCTATACCACTAAAGATTAGTTCCTTAAGCTTACAGCTCTATATTAACCTAATAATTAGAACTATAAGCTACTATCTAGCTATATAAGCGCTGTATAGGAGAAGTATAAGAAGTACTTTAAGAAGGCTAATAAAATACCTGCCTACTATACCGCTATTATAATAAATCCAACACTTAAAATAGAATAGTTTTACCAGAAATAGGGGTTAAATAAAAATAAGAAGGCCTAGATTAATAAGGTTAAAAAGAAGGTTTAGGATATATTTAAAGACTATAAAGGTAAGAGTTTTAAATTACAGCCTTAAGATCTATTAATTTACCCTATTAAGTAGTTATAAAAGAAAAAGGACTATACCTCTACTTATAATTATAAGCGTATTAAACGCACCTACTAAACCTCCATAGTAAAGAAGAATAGTGCTTTAGATAAGTATCTAAAAGAGGGCCCTCTTAAAGTTGCTAATAATAAAGACTTTAATATAATTAACTATTAGCAAAGGCTCTATTATAGTTAACCTAACCTTACCTATTTTACCCTTAATATACTTACTCCTCTATCTATAAGTAGTAAATGTAAATACCTGTTTAGCAGTTATAAGATACTCCTTAAAGACTAACACTCACGCCTAAAGATAAATATAATTAAGGCAAATAAGTGGCTTTGCCATAGCTATAGGCCCCTAAAAAGCAATATATTTAATAATAAGGGCGTTAAATTAGTAGAAGGAGAGCTTTAGCTATTACCTCTATATAACCCTATACCAGAGCAGCTTAGGGAGTATATTAAGGAGCGCCAAGCTGCAGATATGGCCGCTGCTGCCACTGCCTCCCATTATTAACGCTACTTCCCAAACCTGAATTACCTCTTGCTACGTGCATTCCTTCAGTGTTAGTCTCTTGATTCCATGCTTCCCATTGTTCTAGCAAGGTGCCCACGGCGTCTTGGAAGATCGTCTGCGTGAATGCCTCTACTTCGTCCTGTTGCGGCTGAAGGGCGTGTGGCAATTCGGAGCTGACAAGCTCACTCAAAACCCGAGGCCCTTGTCTGGCGATGAAATCCTGCGGGGCACAAACCTCCTCGGACGGCACGATATGGGCTCTTGGGATGCGGAACGTCTGGAAAGAGTATCGTCGTACGACTTCGACTACCGCTGAGAGTTTGGGTGGTTGCGTGAGCACTACCGCTCAGGAACCTCGTTTTCCTAGCAACGCACTGTGCAGTTCAAATACATATTGTGCATTATTGTTGATGGAGTTTTGCGATGGCGGAGAGGGCGCAACAAAGCCAATTGCGCACTTAACCACACGGCTGTGCTTTACAAGACGAAAATTTCGTGAAAATGGAAAGAATGTTACTTAGACAAGGACACTTGAAACAATATTAAACGTTCGGAAGTTATCTAGCTCTCTTGCTGGTTTACTGACGCGGCATTTCTTCGCGGAGATTCATTCATTGTATTTCAATTCCTCGTTCGGTAGAGCCCAGCATGTCATTCATAACAGTTAAAACAGCAGCATTGAGACCGCATCCAAGTATTGATGAGATCCCCGATAAGGTTCAATCTTGTCAGAACGAAGTTCCTTCACCGGAAATAGATCCGCAGGGGCAACATATTTCCGACAACCCGGAGCAACTTGGAGTAGGTTCTAGCGGTAATATTGAAGGTAAATCTTGACTCACTACCTGGCATTCTACATCATGTAGGCGAGGCAGTATCCAGATATCCTAATTATAGTAGACAAACTCCAGATTCACCGAACAGGTGGCGCTTCCGACCTGGATACTGAGAGAAAGAAAGGAGCGCCAACCGCAGAGGAACGGACCAATAATGGACCCTCAGGGTCCCCCACTCAATTGGTTCCTAGCGCTAGCCAAAGCCCTGCTCAAGGCTTGGACCAACGAGGTTCTATATCATACATCATGAGCCGATATTTGCGAAGTACTGAGGTACACGTTCATGAATGCCTGTGGGCGGAAGCGCAAGGATACCGAAAGGCTAAAATATCCCTCAATAAATCTGCTCAATTGCTAAATGAGAACTTGACAGGACGAATGATTCAAACTGGGGATATTGGCTCCGAGAAGTTGTGAGGAGATAGATGTTAAGAAAGAGGATAGTGGGTTTAGAGAGCTGCTATGCTGGATAGTTGATAAATCCTGCAGAGAGGGATAGAATATGTAGGAGGTTCCTAGAGGACGGGATTGAGAGTGATCTGAGTGGTAAGCGGGTAGAATAAAATAAATGAATGGACTTGGATATTATATAGCAAAACGAGAGAATTCTATAATTGCTACGCATCCAGCTCCCGTCATATTAGCAGCAAAATCGCCATGTCGGTCGACGGATTATGGGGCTTTAGATATTCGTTATACTCCAGGACATCAAGACGTTCTGCCAGAGATCATAAACGAAGCTGGTAACTCAAAAACTGCTGCTGCTTCGGGGGGGTGGAAACAATTTACAACTGAGGCAGTAAATACTCTAACATTGTTTGCGTGTGTCAGGAGTAGCGAAATCGTCTATCTTTCCACAACATTGCCAAGCTAGAACTAAACTGCGAATAATACGAAGATGCTCCGACCCTGTGCGCGGTACCGAAGGGTTGTGGTTTGGAAGCGTTCTGCAGTACTAACTTCGAACCATCTCTGGATAAGTGTCCAATTATGGTCATATCGACTGACGTTGAAGCAAGCTGCGCACCAGCGCCAATAGATGTCGGACTGCTAGTAAGACCACTTTGAGCAAGTCTCGCAATTGTGATGCCGTTTCTCAGTGTCCAGCGTGGAGCGTCTTAGTGTCTATGCCAAACCTGCACGTATCCAAACCACCATACTCGAAGCACGGACCAAAGCGGCCGCGAGCTTGTCTGGTGGGGGATGTAGAAGTTTGGCAATTCCTGCGCAGGACTGAAGACTTCAGTTGAGCCTGCGACATGCCTGTTTCCCCTAATAAGCTATTATATCCTGTCAGGTTCGGGATACCAATTCTCACCATGCGTTGTCGTAATGCCACGGTGATATAGAATTTACAGTGGCTGCTTGTGTTAAACCGCAGAAACAAATGCCAGTATCACCTTCTCCCCAGATATATGACGAGCTTCAATCCATGATATCACCGCCGCAATTGCGGTGAAAGAAGCATGTATGGCAGTTCGAACGATGGTACCATCATATTACGTTGTCGCTGACATCCGGTTGAGTATTGTTGCAGTCTGGAGGTCAGCCTGCTTTGACGAACGCGAAACTGTGACAGTGTTCGTTGCTGGTTTTTCAGCTGAGTTGGCCGGTAATAGTCTCGCAATAGCTTTTGAGGTAGAGGGGCTTCTGGTGAGCCTAGTGTGTAATCTCGAATACTCAAGATGGAGGCATTCACGTGTCCGATGACCTGTTGAGAGCTAAGATAAGGGTAGATGAATTAGGATAAGAGGCCCGCCAGGTCAGGCGTCTCGAAGATATTGTTTCAGATATGTGGAACTTACTGAGACATACTTCTGCGCATTATTACGGTAGCTCTTGTAGTGTGCTCAAATCAGCACGGAGCAGTTAAAAGTAGACTCCCCCGGCCCCGAAAGAAGGCTCACGAGCTCAGACGTGAAGGTGGCCTGTGCGGATTGTGGGGGATTAATGTAACAGTGCAAGTGTGAGTATTGAAAGAACGACTTAATTCTAAATCTATGGAAATCAAGTGAACTAAATACATGAAAGTAGACCCGGAACTCCGTAGTCTATGACTCAATATTTGACCGTATCCGAGACATACGAGGGTGG
>Ga0307507_10000671_pt1 | contig 74363 bp, 10 predicted proteins | sample 7_EM_MG_FD_207223 | JGI IMG/M metagenome (GOLD analysis project Ga0307507, IMG submission 207223) | Populus trichocarpa ectomycorrhiza microbial communities from riparian zone in the Pacific Northwest, United States - 7_EM | ecosystem: Host-associated > Plants > Roots > Unclassified | place... | reverse complement strand
ATCGCCGTCGCCTATTTTTTGAAGCTATTTAAAGCCTATATTTTTTCCTATTGCAGTTAGCGCCATGGCACACAGGAGGAAAGCTAAAGCACCTAAGAATACTATAAAGAATACTTCTAAAGCGCCTCAAGAAGTAGACCTTACTGCCGAACCTGCACCGCCTGTATTAATACCTCCTACTGCTGTAGAACAGTCTAAAGGCCCTTAAACCTTTCTTTTAAATCTGGCCGTGTACGCTAATAGCATAACGCTATTTACCAACGTTCTATCTATCTCGTTTGGAGTCTTTAAATTCTAGGAGTTTGTTACCGAAAATACATATTAAGCTAGTGAATATTACGGCCTTCGTTCCTTCCAGCTTGATTAATTAACTACTGTTATTTCATTATCGAGTCTAAAGGATCCTATAATACCCAAAGAAGTCAACGATGCAGATAAATGGCGTGAAGTAGAGGGAATAATAGAGACAGAATTAAAGTACGCAAGGAAGGCTTTTTAGGTTAATCTTATAGTTAAATATAAGACCGCTGCTGCACCTATTAACGCGTCTACTGAAGCCAGAGGTGCTAAATTCACTACAGCTGTTAATGCGGCTGTTAATGCACGGCTTTAAGCGGCAGGTCTTCCGACCAAAGCAGCGGCCGATAAGGAAGTAGAGTCCTCTAGTAAGGATCACGAAGGTATAGTAGAGGAAGTTATTAGTAAAAAGAAGAAATTAACTACCACTAAAATACAGAAAGAGGCTGCTAAATGACATAATCGTGATAAAGCTGAAGGTAAGTATTTATACGCGCTACTTGAACGCTATTACTGCCTTTAATAGTACTATAAGAACAAAAAGCACGGCGTTATACACTGTCTTAAATTTGAATTAAAGCACTACCTATTATAATCTTACCACTGGGCGCGCTGGTCGGAAGTAATTAAACAGAAGAAAGCCACGCTTGACGTGCTAGATCTATCGCTACTATTAAAGATTAGGTATAGTGAACACATACAGGATAGGGAGGATAAAAAAGACATAAAGGCATCTTCGGGCAGCTATAAGCACTGTTAAGGTAGCTCTAGCAGCACAAACAAATCAACAAGCTCCCCCCTAAAACAATAGCGGCGATAAGGAGAGGCTTATACCACAGTTATATAATTACCAGCCAATCCTATTCCGCAAGACTAATTAGTGGCAGTAATGGTTTTAATAAACCAGATATAGCAGCAGAACCAGCAGATAATATAACAGATGCAGAATATTATATAGGCGGCAATGCCTCCTTCTGTACAACTAACTATCGCCAATAGTTATTTTATAGTGGACCCTATACCAAATACAAGATCCTTATTAGTGCCGTTATTACAGAGCGCTCTATTAGTTCTAGCTTTATCCTCTAAAACGCCTACCTATTACTATCCACCCCTAACTATACCTATAAGCCTACTACCTAGTAGCCCCGCCCGCAGTAATATTAAATAATTAAATAGTAAGCTTGGCGCCTTTACTAAATAGCTATAAAGCTATTACCTAGTTGTTGCCAACGCCTTTGCTAAAGCGGAGTTAATTTTAATTAAGGAGGACTATAACTTTAAGTTACTTAAGCACGCGCTACTTAATAGTAGTATAGGCCATATAAAGCTGCATAGGATTGGTTTAATATATGGGCTTATTAATCGCATAGTAAACTGCTTGGAAGACTTCAGAGCGGATTGGCGACGTTATAATACTGCAGCAGAGGCCTTACTTGACGTCTTAATTGGCAAGCACCCTATATAGATATATTACAAAAGACTAGACCTTATCCTTTTTATACTACCTCTTAATTCCTACCTGTAAGAAATGGCCTTTTGCCCTTTTATTAAACCCTTATTGCTCTACCGCGTGGCTTAAAAAGTCACTAAAGTTATTTTATAGTTTAGCTTTAAATCGATAAGCACGCAGCCACTGCTTTAAGTCGTAAAAAGAAGCTTTAATTGGATTAAAATTGGGTGAGTAAGGAGGAAGATATTCAAGCCTAATACTAGCAGTATTGCAGAGGCGTTAAACTTCCTAGGTTTAAGTAAGTAACAATATTAAATATTTATCCTTTATAGACACCACATACCTCATTATAATGGATTAACGTATTATCTATTACTAGAACTAAACAAGGCTGTAGATAAGGCTGTATACAAGTAAGAACCTCGTTCTTTATCTACTTAATAAACATTGGCCCGTTAATAGCGCCCTAGTATATTAACTAGCCAGGCATATAGCCCTAACAGGTATACGCTGGCAGTAAGCTCCATCTTTTAGATCTCTTTAATTCCGATATTCCTTTAGTAGGCTTATTAATTGGCGCCTATCCATACTTTCTATCTATTGTCTTCTTGTTGCAAGCTAATTCATTAATAAAGACAAACTAATTGCGTCTATAGCCATAGATTTAAATAATCCAGTCGTCCCTTAGGCCTAGATTACGCTGTTGCGTAATTATCCTTATAACCTTTCTACTCCATTTTCTTTGCTTTAATCCAGCCGATAGTGTGCTTCGTGCTACTATTATGTTATATTCGTTATATAGAAACCAGAGTATCTCTTTAAAATAGGTGTCTGGGCTATATAAGAGGTATTTAAGGAGGCCCTAATTAGCACGCGTTTGTTAGTAAAATTAATATTAATATTACTACTTGACGTCATACATCTAGAGCTTTATCTGTAAGCAGTAGTGGCCTGCTATTCCCCCTAATTGGTGGATTAATCTGGCCGTACCTTCTCAAATTCGCCCTCTAGCGTTAAAGGGTAGATTAAGGAACACGGGTTTTGATTTCTATATGGATATTGTCGTAGTCGAGGTTAATCAGAGCTTGTACAATTGACTTCTGTTTGGTTGACCAGGCGGGCTTGCCCATGGCTTCAAAAAATAGGCGACGGCGATGTGTTGGTATGGAGGATGGGTGGTGGCATGCGCGGGTACAGAAAAGTGGTTCAAACAGGTGAGGATTCGGTAAATTTCTGTACTAGATCATGGTTTCTGACATAAACCCGTCCTTTTCTGAAGCGACTGTAAGCAAGGCCAATTTACGAGTTTCCGAAAGGCCACCGTCACGTATAACGTGCCTAGGACGACAGCAGGATAACGTGCTAAAGGCACCCAGCCAAAGCGCGGTTCTATTGCATTAAATCGCCGCCTTACACCAGCACAAGAAGAGAGCCTTAAGCAGTGGATTCTATTAATAGATCAACGCGGTATGCTACCACGAAACGCGACCGTACGGTAGATAGCTAGCCTACTAACTACCTAACACCCTAGCTTACAACCAGTTGGCGAGCGATAGGTATACAACTTTATTAAGCGCCACAACAACCTACAATCCAAATAGAATCGCAAGTATAACTACCAGTGTGCTAAATGCGAAGATCCTGTGCTTATTTAGGCCTGGTTTAAACGCGTTTTAGATATAAAGATATAATATAGGATTCTTAATAAAGATACCTAGAATTTTAATAAGACTGGTTTCTAGATAGGCGTTATTGCAACTATAAGAGTTATTACTGGAACTAAAAGGGCTAGCCAGCCTAGAACAATACAGCTAGGCAATTAAGAATAGGTTACAATTATTAAATGTATTAATACGTTAGGGGGTGCAATTCCACCACTTATTATCTTTAAGGCAGTAATACACTAAGCTACTTAGTATAAGGACGACATTATTCCACATAACTAGTTAATTGGTGTTAGCGATAATGGCTAGACAATAAATAAGATTAGCCTTACCTAGCTAAATCTATTCCATAAGTATATAAAAGATCACACTATTGGCACGTATCAGCTGCTTATACTAGACAGCCACGGCAGCCACATTAAACCCGAATTTGACCAGTTCTGCCTAAATTATAAAATTATTGTTATCTGCATACTAGCGCATTCGTTGTATCTACTGCAGCTACTTAACGTAGGCTGTTTCTTAGCACTAAAGCAGGCCTATAGACGCGGCATTAAACAGATAATAGGCTGCGGCGTTAACCATATTAATAAACTTGAATTCCTGTCGCTGTATAGGTAGGCTAGGCAAATAGCGTTGCATCAAAACAATATACGGGTAGGATTTGCAGCTACTGGTCTTGTTCTATATAGCCCTGATTACGTGCTGTCGCAGCTACATACTAAATTTCAGATACCATCACCCCAATGTTATCCGCCGTTAGATGCATCTTAGGTAGCTAAAACACCTTATAATATTACTAAGCTATAGAAGCAAACGGCCTTACTAGGGCGCTATCTTAAACGCTATACATATAGTCCACTAAGTTTAACAGAACAAGCACTTGGCCAGCTTATTAAGGGGTGCGAAATGGCAATATTAAGTGCTGTACTACTTGCAAGCGAAAATGAGAAGCTATATATGGAAAATCAGTGTCAGAAAACAAAGAGGGTAAAGAAGCGCAAGTATATAGCTAAGGGGGGTGTTTTATTAGGAGCCGAAGGGGCCTCTCGTGCTCAAGCTGTCCGAGAGGGGGCGGTAAAGGGGGCAGCAGAGGCAGCGACCGAGTGACCGCAACGAGCACCACGCAAGTGCAGCATATGCACTTCAATAGAACACACGGCACGTACGTGCCCTAGACGGTAGGCAACTAGCTAGCAGATAGCTATATTAAATACAACTATTTGTGGTTAAGCAATTCGTATTATTTGCCCTTAGTGGTTTGGTGGGGTGGTCTATATATACCTGCATAGTCCACATGCCCGCAGACTACGTTACAGCCATTCTCAAAATATCGGTAAAAATCGCCAAGCTGAAAGAGCCGCATCGCACCCCACCAAAATTTGTATAAGGGGTAATTCTTTTAATTTTAACCACCGCAATTGAGATTAATATGGGTCGCCGCCTTCCTGATGAAGTTATTTATAGAATTAGGATTCGCATTAAAGCCAATAAGGACGTAGCAGCTATTGCAGCTGCAGTAAAAGTAGCTAAGAAGACGGTTTATAAGATGCGACTAAACCTTAATATTTAGGGCGAACCGTACGCGCCTCCTACCGTTATTCTTGGGCAACTAAAAGCTCTGCTACCTTACCAAGAAATAGTAAGAGATAATATTATAGTGTTGAGGTTTTTTGCTAACTACTTATATAGAGGCTTCTTAACTACCTTAAAAATCAGCTCACCGCGTATCTAGATAAGATGTAGGCTTTCCTATTTAACGAATTTAACGCCTAGGTTTCTATCTAAACTATCTCCCGTATTCTTAAGAGAGCTTAGTGGTTACGGAAGGCAGTTAGTGCTTGCGCAGCTAAGAGGAGCGCTATCCTCTATAACACCTAGATTGGTATCTAAAAAAGCTAGATGGTAGAGCAGCTTATATTTCTTAATAAGTTAGCGGTAAATAAAAGGACTGGTAATAGGAAGTATGGCTAGTCACCAGAAGGGACTATATATAGTATAGCACGCCTACTTAAGAGGTTAGAGAGATGGAGCCTTTTACTAGCCTTAACAGTTTACGGATATTTAAGCTACCTTATCTTTTAAGGCTCTATTACCTTTAAGATATTTAAAGCCTTTATAGAGGAGCAGGTGCTTTCTTATTATTCACTATACCTAGGGCCGCGCTTAGTCCTTATTCTTAACAACGCCTCTATCTATAAGTCGATATGGCTTTAAGAGCTCTGCGAGCAGTATAGTATTAAGCTCCGGTTTCTACCACCCTACTTACCAGATTATAATCCTATTAAGGCTACTTTTAATAATATTAAGGCTTAGATTAGAAGGAACTAGTGGCTAGTTAAGGACTTTAAGAGCTTTAAGAGCTTCCTATATTTTACTATTAGTTAAGTATATAGTATATATACAGGAGCGCACTTCTAAAAGGTAGAATATATTATAGATAGCTACTATCTTAGGTGCTTAAACTTTAATATTAGAGGCCTAATTCTATGCAGCGTTCCAATCTTAAAGGTATAGTTCTCCTATTGCTTTGATATTATGCCTTTACCTAGCTTCTATGACTTTAGCGAGTTAATATTCCATTCTTTCTCTACCAACTTATCCTTAATCAGCTCCAAAATAGCCCTCTACCTCTCGCTATTAAACCTTAGCTAGTTAGCCAGCTACTTAAAGAACTGGCTAAGTAGCTTAACTAGATCCGTTTCCAATTAAATAGGGCTTAAGTTTTAGGGTGCTTCAACATTTAAATATAGCGGAGGATATTGTTAAGGAAGGTAAGAATTTTAGCCTATAGATTTAAGCTCCTTTATAAGCATAACTGACGCCAGCTTCTTAAGATATAATATAGTAGAATCTTCCTTCTCTACTACCTGCTCCTTCTAGCTCTTCTAACCTCTCTCTCTATAGCTAACTAAGCTAATAATAAGATGTTGCGACAGCTGCTTAATAGTAGAGTCGCCGGAAAGGAGCTCCTTATTCTACCGCTAGAAGTTTTCTGCACTAACAAGATAATAGTTAATTGCGGTGTTAGGCGAGTTAGGCGACTTCTTATTCTGCTAGCACGTCTTACCTTTATTACGGCAATATATATTTATACAAGGCCATCTATCTGTAATTACTGGCATCCTATTGCCAGAAGCCTCCTTAGCAGCAATTACGTTAGGGATATTAGTAAGTTAAGCCTATATAGCTATCCTTCTGCCCACGGGCCTATTGCCTATATACTGACTTGGAGTTATAGTAGAAACCTAAGTCTCTAGCTCCTTCTCCTTAACTAAATATAAGGTAATCTATGTCCAGGTGCGCTGCCTATTTAAGTTTAGCGGGGCCCTGACACCTATTTTCGGGTATTGCTCTCTTACTTAGTCGTCCACCGCTTTTGACGTCTATAAAACGCTTTATTACCTTTACTGCCTCTCTACCAGCTCTTTCTCTCTCAAATTCTACTTCTGCCTTTACCATACCCCTACTATAAGGACCTACCCTCAGTACCCTACGCCTACTTATAACGGTACCTTGTAGCAGTAACTACGGTGGGTCCTGTTATTGGGCTAGGTATATAGATATAAACAAGTCAACAACGTAATAATAACTAGTGGAGTGGTTGCCTAACAGATTAACTCCAATTATATTCTAAGATTTACTACAAAGAGAGAACTATCTACGGTAGGGACTGAGGTCCTTTAAATACACAATTATACGCCTAAGAAATCCCTTCGCTCTATAAGGTACGTGTGCTTTATCTACTCTATTACGGATTATACAGATTACATAGATCACACAGATTACATTATGTGACCTTAGCTACCATTCCTTGTTATATAGTTCTACCAGATCCATCCTAAACCGTGCCTATATTAACCAACTAGCTTCCACCAACTCTTCCCCAAGTAGTCGTAATATTATACTTAAGCTGTCCGTAATACTATCTCCCTCCTCTTTATTTTCGTCCTTAAAGATTTCTAATATCTCCAAGTCGTCCACTAGAGGTATAATGTCTGTTTAATTAATCTAGTTAATATCTTTACTTATTATACCTAAAGCACCTTCTTCTTCTTCTACAGCTCGTTGGTCTTGTACTATTGCTGCAATATTATCTCTTAGTGAGATAATACCGTCTCTATATTCTTGGTGTGTAAAAGAGGGGTTAGTTTATATCGCGCTAGCAAGTCCTTTATTTTAATAACCCTCTTCTTATTTAGAGTGCACTAAAGCAAACATCCGTTTGTCTTATGATGTTTGCTTTATTTCTAACGCTAAGTATACGCGTCCTATGACTTTTAATAGTCTTCAAGTTCCCTAAGTAACTTATTATAGGGTCTCGCGTTTAATCTACTGCTGCAAAGCTTAATAACGAACTATTAGTCGCTCTAGTAGAGCTCTATCGTTCTTATAACGCAGAACAAGAGGCCGCTGACGCTTAACAGCAAGCCCTTAACTCTTGTCTAGCTGCTTCTGCTTAGTTAATCCATCTTAAGAAGGTTTATAAGAAGGTTTATTCTAAGAAGTAGAAACTTATTTAATAGGGTCTGTCTAAACTAAGTAATAAAAGAACAGACTCTCCTCCTGCAAGGGAAACAACTCCAAGTAGCTCGGCAATTGCTCCTCTTAGGTCCCCCTTAGGTAACTTGTTCTTTGGCGATTCTTCTTTGTTAATATTGCTTAACCTACTCTCTTCTAATACTTCTATACCTTTCCCATAGCGTTCTCTAGGTTGCTTAGTAGTTTTTAGGTAGTCTTACTGTAGCCTATCTACTTTACTTTATACTACGTTTTGTTATCTACGTCCTTGTAACTAATAATCTTTAAAACTTACTATTTGTCTTCTTCTTGCCCTCTATATATATCTGCCTTGTAGACTAGTGGCTTAACATTCCCATATACTAGCTCTAGCATTGCGATATACTATATAGGGTAGATCTTTATCCTAGCTAGTAGGTTTAACTTATACATAACCAATAAAACTTTTTGCGTAATTTTAAAAGGTCCTAGTCTAACATAGTCCAACTTCTTGCTTAGTTATCAACTCTTAAAATTTTTGTGTAGTAGCTACACTTTATCTCCCTCCTTAAGATCTGGTCCCTTAGGTCTCTTAGTATTGTAGTACCTTTTTACTTACTCTTATACTAGTTTAGCTATTTCTTTAAGGTCTATATAAAGGTTTATTAAAGTCTCCATTCTTTGCTTGGCTATGCTATTTGTTTTCTTTGCTTAATGTGGCGATAATAATAATCTTAGCTCGTACCCGTAATTCGCCTTAAATAGTAATGTTCCCATTTCTTCTTGTAGTGTTGTATTATATATAAACTGTATAACTAGTAATAATAATACCTAGTTGTTCTATACGTAATTAATATAGTGCCTTAGATACTATTCTAGTATCTAATTTAATCTTTCTGTCTGTCCATCCGTCTACAAATAATACGCTGTTAAGGTTACTACGTAAACTCCTTATTCCGCCAAAAATACCTCTTAGAATGCTGCTATAAATCTTAGATCTCTGTCTAATATAATCTTGCTTAGTGCTCTATGTCTTATAAACACTTCCTTAATATAGATTCTAGCAATATCTTCTACTAATATCTCTTCTATGCACGCTATAAAGTACCCCTACTTTATAAGCTTGTCCACTATTATTAGGATCACATTATGGTCCTATCCTATAATAGAATCTCTTAACTTTGGTAACTTTATAATAAAGTTTTATAATATAACCTCCTATAGTCTCTCTGGTATTTTAATAGGTTATAGCCCTCTATATGGCCTATACCTTATTGGTTTATTTCTTTAGCAATTTAGATATTCTTTTATAACTTATCTTGCTAGTCCCTAGATTCCTTAAATTATATACTCTTTTTAAAGTCTTAACACTAAGCCTATAGCTCCGTTGTGTCCTTAAGTTAGTCCCTTGTAAAATAACTTAATAAACTCCTTTATAATGGATCTTGAAACATAGGTTGCTTCTCTATTTTTATACTATTCTATATCTAGATCCTCTGCTTATGCTTTTTAGATCCTCTATATCTAATTACTCTTTAGTGATTTGTGGATCTGACCTTCTTTAGTTGCTATAATTTTTAGGTAATTATACCTAATTAATCCATTTTAACCTTTTTGCAGTAAAGCCCCTAATGGCTTTTTATTACTTTGTAATTTAGCTTTTCTGCTTAGAGTATCTGCTCGTGCATTGTCTGTACCCTTAGTATACTAAATTTCGAAATAGTATTCCGTAAGCATTTCCGCCTATCTAACCTGTCTTTAGTTAAGTTCCTTTGTTATTAGGAATTCTGTAAGGTTCTTATAGTCTATCTTAACTATAAATGGTTTCTCTATACCTTATAAGAATGCTCTCTATTCCTTTAACGCTATAACTATACCTAACAACTCCTTATTATAGATGTCATAGTTTAGTTCTAGTAGTATTATCTTTTAACTATAGTACGCTACTGGATGCTATACGTCCTAATACTTCTATAGTAAATATGCTCTAAGTGCGAAGTCTAATATATCTGTCTTAACAACCATTTCTAGCTTTGGTTGGTAGATCTTAAGGACTAGTTCCTAGGTAAACAACTCCTTAAGTTCTTTAAATAACTTCTTTTACTCTGTTCCCCATACCTACGGTTCCTCTTTCTTTGTTAATCGCGTAAATGGCTTAATACTCTTTAACCACTGCGCTATAAACCTCCTATAGTAGTTACAAAACCCTAGGAACGATTTTAACTATATAATATTCTCTAGTTCTTGCTAACTTACTATAACTTTGACTTTCTTTAGGTCCATGCTGATTCTTCCTAGTTTAATAATAAATTCTACAAAATTAGTCTTTCTTGTAAAGAACTTGTATTTCTTAATTGCTACTAATATCTGTTCTTCTTGTAGTCTCTTTAAGACCCATTTAACGTGTTCTCTATATTCTTTCTTACTTTCTAAGTAGATGATAATATTATTAAGGTATGCTATAATAAACTCATTAAGGTGTTCTTTTAATACACTATTAATTTGCTTCTAGAACGTTGCTAGTGCGTTTATAAGCCCAAATTATATAACTAATAGTTTATATAGTCCTTTCTTTGACCTAAAGGCTGCCTTCTATTTATTGCCTTTCTTAATCCTAATTTAATAGTACGCCCACCTTAAATCTATCTTTATAAAGATCTTTGTATTACCTATCCTATTTTGGATTTTACTAATTAAGGGTAAAAAATACCTGTCCTTTCTAGTGATACTATTTAACTGTCTGTAGTTAATACACATCCTAAGTTTTCCGTTTTTCTTTAGGATAAATAGTACTGGATATCCTACTAATAACTGTAATAGTCTAATGTATCCCTTTTATAAGTTCTCCTAGATAAACTCCTTAAGTACTACTAACTCTGTTTTAGTAAGCTTATAGATTGGAAAGAGACTTTAGACTTATTTCTGGTTCTAACTCTATCTTATAGTCCTATACTACATGCTTTAACAGCTTTTTACTTTCTAGTGACTATAACTTTTTGCCATACTTATGGTATCTCTTCGGTACATAACTTAAGCCTTACTTAGTCTCTTTGCGTGTCGCTCTAACTTAGTACCATACTAACTTGGTTTACTACTATATCTTGCGTTGTTAAGTATCTCTAATATTAACCTAACCTATAACCCAATTAATCTTTAGATTATATTTCTATAACTAAGGCATTCCTAGTATCGCCTTGTCTTTTTCTAACAGTAAGATATTAAAAGACATTCTAACTAGTCTCCCTTTAATAGTTAACTAAATAGGTCCTATTTTGAGATTAATAATACCTCCTCTATAGGCTATCTAATCTCCTAAAATTGTTATAAGTGGATATAGGTATTCCTTTTGTCTATATAGCAACCCTATTCTTTCTACTGCTACTAGTAATATATAGTTTCTTATCACTTTACTATCTATTAGTGCTTTAAACTGTCAATCTTGCCACTTAACTTATAAGTTTAAGTGTTGTGTTTAGACTCCCTTAAGGGTCTAAGGCTCTACTACTAGTTCCCTCTAGTCCTATAGGCCTCCCCTTTTCCTAACTATTAGCTGCTAGATCCTGTCTATATTTAGTCCACTTTTAGCTAATACTTAGTTTATTTCTTTTCCTCTACGTACTATAGATAAGTGTTCTCTAGGTAGTCCTACTACTATTATCTATCTAGGCATTCTTCCGTAAGGAATCTTCTAGGTTAAAGTGTTAGGTCCCCTTAACTCTATACTTCTACTAGGTGCTATCTATGCATATACTTAGTATCCCTAAACCGCTTTTCTTCTAGTGCCTAATATATCCTTACTAGGTATTTCCGGTTCTTATCTTTTGGTGCTCTATATATGTTATATATATTATCCATATAAGCTATCCACAATAGTATATAATATGCTAGGTACTTTAGGTTAACTCTTAACTTATCTTTATTTTTAAGTTTAAACTTATACCTAGTTAACCTAACTACTAGTAACTCTACTGTAGGTATTAAGATTTGTCGCTCGCTTCTCTAGTCCCTAGATTCTTCTTTTAGGTTCCTTAATATTATAATTAGTGCTCCTTTAATGTGACTTATGCGTTTTTTAGTAATAGGTTGGTTTTAGACTACCTTCTTATCTAGCTATATATAAAAGTCTTTCTATTTATTATTGTGTTATTGCCTATACCACTTTCCATATAACTGGTTTAGTGTATATAGTCTGTCCGTAAGAAAGTACCTTATTATTACTACGTTGTAATATCCTTTGGTGTGTCTTTCTTTAAACCTAACTAGAATGTCTAGATTCTCTTCTTGTTTTAGTTTATCTAACTACTTTACTCTAGGCGTCCCTGTACTAGGCCTATTAGTGACTCTTTATATAGGTGCTCTATCCCTTATATAACCTGGCATAGCTGACCTCTTATCTAGCTTTTGCTCTTGCTATATGATAATTCTTTATCTAAACTTATCTATAGTTTCCTATTTTCTGTATCTTGTAGCTAGATCCTTAAAGTCGTCTTGCTTCTTAATCTTAGTATTGACTTTTTAATCTTTAGGCTAAATACTATGTTTACCTAGAATTGCTATGGTCCTTATTTATTTCTTAAAATCTTGGCTTTCTAATAACGTTCTTATTTATTCCCCAAACTTATAGTTCTTAAACTTGCGTCCTATACTTATTTATTTATTACTAAACTAAGTTACTACTCTTTCCTATTAGTTTTTATTTGTTATGGGTTTTTAAGCTATTCTTATTATGTCTTACAAGTCTAGAGCTTTTCTTATCTCTTTATAAGAATCTTGGACCTATAGCCTTTTGCCTTTTATAAGTAGTAAGCTAGCACTAGTAGTTATCTACTTGCTTAATTTTCTTTAGATATTACTCCTTCTATCTTATAAAGCGATGGATGCCGTATCTAATGGTGTTATAATACCCGTTACTAATCCGCGTTCTATAGTGGTTTTAGTCTCTACTTCTATTGCATTACTAAAGTATAAGTGCTCCTAGTTAGCCTCTTTTTCTTTCCTATTGCTACTAATTAATAAGTACTCTAACTCCATTGTTATTGTTACTAATCTTTATCTATATATTGCTTTGATATCTTAATCTAGCTTATAGAGTTAATTCTATTCTTTATCTAACTCTTTAGTTTCTTTAAGTCCTCTTAACTCTGGCTCTTATAGCTAATAGCTTGCGCTATACTTAGCGTCTTTATAAATTTGGTATATGTTGTTGTAATAAAACGCGAAGTGTTTAATTAAATACTCCTTAGTCTCGCGTAATATCCCTATATCTATATTATTGTACTCTAATAACCTAGTGCCTTTTACTATATAGTTACTCTAACTACCTCTATAGTCTCTAGCGAAATAACCTTATTTTCCGCAATTTATGCAAGCTCTATCTTTAAACCATTTTTCTTATTATGGAGTCTGCCTAAACGTCTTCTGCTACTAAGATCCCTAGTTTAACCTCTACTCCCTAGTCCTGTAATTACTTAATTCTTAACCTCTAGGTTTCTATGGTTTCTTTATCCATCTTTTAGATTCTTTGGTACCGCTTAAGTCTATTAGCTCTGCGCCGTTTTATAGTTTTTAGCTCTATGTTTGCCGATGCGTGTTCTGCGCCTTATATAACTATAGAACTCTATCTTGCCCTTTCTTAGCTTATTCCCTTTAATAGATCCTATTATTAATCTTTATTAACTAATCTATTAAGTCTTATAGACTTTCCGCATCTTCTATTAAGATAATTACGTTTTGGACTTTAGCTTTAAGTCCCTATTTATACTATACTATAAGCGCCTTATTGTTCCACTTAACCTACGTTGTAAGTGTCTGAAACTATATTATGTACTTAATTACTAAAGAATGTTGTACTAAGTTTTAAAGCTTTTGTTCCGCTGTAGTTAATGCTTTTAGGTCTCTAAATATCTATATTAGTCTTTCTGTAAACCCGTTCTAACTGGTAAATATAAACCATATATCTTAGTTAGTAGTTGTTATACCACTAACTTATATTTCTGTAAGGTAAGATTTAAACTATTCCAGTGCTCTTCCTATTAAGAATAATCCTGTGTACGCTACTTAATCTGTAGGTGTTACCAACTTTGCTCCTTCCTGCATAACCTTAAAGTGCATTTATGTAAGGAATTCTTTAAGTTTTAACCTTTCTCCTAAGAATTGTTTAATTGATGGTAACTTGACCTTTGCTGCGCCAATTCTATTAATATATTCCTTAAGTATCCTATTATTATCTAATAAGCGATTAACTATTTCCTATAACTAACCTCTTATAACTACTTATAAGTCTGTATCTGCTATACTGGTGTCTCCTAATCCTAAGGTAGTTGTTGCCATTAATAGCATCGCAACTAGTGCTTTGGGTGGCATATTATTTAACTCTATTTAATACTGTAACCTTGGTAGTGAATGTATAACAGTACCTTGTAGCAGTAACTACGGTGGGTTCTATTATTGGGCTAGGTATATAGATATAAACAAGTTAATAACGTAATAATAACTAGTGGAGTAGTTGCCTAATAGATTAACTCTAATTATATTCTAAGATTTACTACGAAGAGAGAACTATCTATGGTAGGGACTAAGGTCCTTTAAATACACAATTGTACGCCTAAGAAATCCCTTTGCTTTGTAAGGTACGTGTGCTCTATCTGCTCCGTCACGGATTACACAGATTATACAGATCACACAGATTATATTATATGACCTTAGCTACTATTCCTTGTTATATGGTTCCACCGGATCCATCCTGGACTGTGCCTGTATTAACTAACTAGCTTCCGCCGACTCTTCCCCAAGTAGTCGTAATATTGTACTTAAGCTGTCCATAACACTACTCCTTAACGCCGACCTTCTAATTACGACTAATACCGAGATACGTACTCTCTTAGCTAACTTCTAAATGTTTAACTATTATTTCCGCTCCTAGGGCCTATATACTACCGTTATATTAGATTTAGGGAGGCCAATATTACGTATCCTCTAAGCCTCTTTTTCTCTCTACTTTACTTTTTATTTATCCTCCTCTCTAGTATTCTTTTTATAGATATATATATTCTTAGTCTTTGCTTCTAACATCTATATAGCCCTATTTCGCCTATTTTTTAATATCTTAATTCTAATAGAGGATTATCTACCCTAGAGTTAAGATATTAACTTAACCTTTATACGTTATACCAGAAATTACTTTAGCACTAGCAATCTATTATATTATTATTATAGATAACTAAAGAATACGCCTTATCCTTACCGCTTTAAGAGTATAACTTAGGTAGCTATAGCTAGAATAAGAAGTTATAGAGCCTAAATCGCAACTAGTTACTAAAATATAACTGCCGTAGTAGTATAGTATAAGTAGGGTAGGAGGAGGCAGTAAAGGGCGGTAGGAGGCTTAGAGGATAGATAGACTTAGTTAAAGGGCCGCTATATTAACCTTATAACTAAAAAGGAAATGCCTTACTATATAAAGCTACTATAGTAGTAGAATAGGTCTATATACCCCTGTTAATGCTTTATATAGAGTGCTAGCTAAATAACTTTAGGTTAGTTAACTCTATCTCTACTATAGAGTTTCTATCTTATATAAGAATAGGTAATATACTATAGTAAACAAATACTATAAACTAAGGCCAATATACTAGGATCTAGGGTTTGCTATTAGCCCCCTAACTCCTAAGCATTAGTTTTAGCCTGTTTTAGAAGGGCTAGATTTAAACTCTATTAAAAATAACTAAGGATACGCAGCCTAGATTTAACGGCAATGCTATAGCAAGTCGCCTATCTAGGAGACTACATTATACTAGTAGGGTTGTCGATAATATTTTTATTTATTGCTTTATAACAATATATTTATTTATAAAGAGGGATAATAATTAAATATTTTGCCAGCCCTTATAAATAAATATTTAAAAAATTATAAATATATATAGAGGCTTAGGCTAGTAAATATTAAGCTGTTAGAGTGCTTAAGGTTGTAGGTAAAAGGACGAATTGTATAAGGCTAGAGGAGAGAGCTACTAGTAAATGTTTAGGGGGGTGGAGGCCTTTAGAGACATCAGCCCTATTAATTTAGTACCCCTACTATACTAAGATCAGTAATACCGCCTATATCTAAGATATCGCGATTATTTATTTATATTACGATATTTTAGTTAGCTTATAAATTAAATACAATATTAGGCCTATTTATTTATTTATTATTAATAACCCTATATACTAGTAAGGGGCACCTAAAGCAATTACTTTTAAATTAGTGAGAAAGTAAGTAGTAATATAGCCGAGAGGGGCGGAGTAAGCTGACTTAATACTACTAATAAATACTAATACTACCTCTACTTCCGGGAATTTTAGGTAAAGTATTACTAATATAGACCCTAGCGTAGTAAGGCGTAGATAGTAATAGTTATACCCCTTTATATATTTACTAGCTAAAAGAAGCGGTATCCTATAAGAAAATTTAAAGGATTTAGTAGGGGGAATTACGTATAAGTCTTAGACAACTCTTTAAGTGGCTCCTCTAGCTAGAAGTTAACTTACTAAGCCAGTTCTAGCACTAGAGGTACTGCCAATTCTAAGGGGATAGGTATAATATTTATGTACTATAATGTTTTAGCTAGAAGCTACCTAAGCTAAGTTACTAATTTAGTAAGGTTAGCGGTAAACTAAGGACTAATCTATACTAAAAGCATATATATAAAGAACATACCCTCCTGCTTATTTCTAGATTATCTTACTTAAAAAGACTTTCTATCCTTTTTATATCTTTTTATCCTAAATCTTAACCTATAAATAAATTACTAATTTTTCTATAATCCTATAGGACTAACTACTTAGTTACCTAAAGCTAGATTAATCCCTTAACCGTTCTACTTTAAAAAGTCTACTATAAAGCCTAGCGGGTAAAGCTGGAATTCTACTAAGGGGAATAGGTATTCTATACTAATTATAGATCTTATAGGTCCTACCTCGGAAATAGAAGGCGCAGAGCGCTAGGAAACTAGAGACGGCTTAATTAAGGCTTAAGGTAAGTATATACGAAGCTAGGTTGTAGTAATAGCATCTAATATTATATAGGAAAATTATCTATTATAAAAGACAGTTCTATTAGAAAAACTACTGCTAGCCCCCATAACAGTAATAACCCTAACTTCCTTCCGGATTTTAAAGACATTTTTTTTAGGAAATATTTTAGAGATATACTAATAGCTAGTCTTAGCCCTAGGTACATGGCCGCTAAGCAGCTAAGCAGCAATAGGGGCTAGGAGGATAGTATTCTCTATAATAGATATAGATCCGGATCTAGGTCTAGAGATAGAGATAGAGCTAGGACTAGAGTATTAGTTAATAGTAAAGGTAAATATATTATATTTAAAATTTCTTTATAATTGGTTTAAGAAAATTACTTATACTATACTATAGATAAACTAGCTACACTAAATACTAGAAATCTATATAGCGGCCTACCCTACTACGGCACCTAAAGCCTTAAGCCTACTACCGTTAGCAACCAGACCGGCTTTACTTCTATTTCTAGTATTCTAAGTAATATTATAGTTAGTTACCTAGGTGCTAACCTAGAGAGCACTAACGGCACTAATAGTAGTTAGAGCCTTAACGACTAAATCTATAATATTAGCGAAAGTACTAATAAGCTAAATTAAGAGGTATTAGTATTTAAAAGCCACTATTATAAGTAGAAATAATATAGTTCGGATTCTTTAAACGACACTAACTCTATCCGCAGCGGTCCGCTTAGCAGCCTAATTAGGGAATTAGCCTATAATAAGGCTTTAGCTAAGGTAGTAGGCCGCAACTTTTTTTTACCTATAACTGCACTAATAGAGTGCCCTATAATTAGCCTAGTTCTAAAAAGATAGATAAGCGGCTAGAGAAGCTGGTTAGAATTATTTTAGTCTTAGAATACTATCTAACCCCCTTTAAGAATTTTAATTAAGGTAACCCTAAGAGAATTATAAATAACATAGGTGCCTAGGGTAAGGTATTAGTCCCTAATCGCTCTAAAATAATATAGAGAAGTAGCTCTAGCTCTAATAACGCTAGTAACTATATAAGTAATTAGAACGCTAATACTCTCTAAAAGTAAGGAAGTAGGCTATAGAATGGGCTAGACCGTACCCATATAATCAAAACCGGGTATTCTAACTTACTTAATAAACTTACTAGAGAAAAACTATAGCACAAGGTAATAGTTAGCGATTTTTGTATACTAAGTCCAACTAAGGTAGATACTAATAACGTTTACGGTAAATACCTTCGTAGTAAGGAAGTCTACTCTAAATAATAGTCCTAAAACTATCCTAGCCTATCTAATATATTTCTTTAGAAAATGCTATCTACGAGTATAGTCTGGCCAAGGACGTAAGCAGATTAGACCTTATATATTAATTATTACTAAAGTAATAAAGCTAATACGCTCTACTTTAAGCTAAGGCTCTACTATCTAGTATTAATGCTCTACCTTAAAATACTCTTACCTAGAAACGGCCTGCCTTACCAATTAATTCCTCTACGCTTCCTTAAGATAGTTAATCCGCTAAGCAACATAAACACTTAAGAGGGGAAATAGGGAAGGCTAGAAAGACAAAGGAAATAGGGCAGTTACTATTATTAGATCCTTATAAAGAGGAAATACCCCTTTATATATATCTACCTAATAAAAAGAATAAGGGTTATATAGTTAAATATGTTAAAGCTGTTCGCCTTATAGATAACGGGTCTATACTATCTACTATAAGATAGGCGTCGTTAGAGGTACTAACGGATAGTCTAGTAGGAGAAGAGTATTATACCTAGTTTAAGGTTTTATTTAAGACGAAGTTTGGAGAAAAGGAGTAGGACTTATAACAGGAGAAACGGCTTTAGAAGATAGTAAGATATCTACACTATAGAGAGGATAAGGATTATATAGTTAAGTATATTAAGGCTCTTTATATTATAAAGGATGGATCTATACAATATACTATTAGATAGGCGTTATTAGTAGTAGCGGAGGATAATCTTAGAGAGGATCTATTTAAATAGGCTAAGAAACTATTTAAGGAGAAGTATAGAGGGGAGAAGTAGGAGTAGCAGCTTTAGAAGAAGCAGGAAGCTACTAACTAAAAGCCCTAAAGCAAAGGTTAGAAGATTTAGAGAAGGTAACGGGTATTTTTGCTAGCTATAATAGTTTTAGTATCCCTTAACTGGCGTCGGCATTAAAGAAAAAAAGATATTTTTAGTATTGTATATCTGGTAACTTAACTAATTACTTTTAGCTTAGGTGTAAAATATACTTTTAGTAATTAGATAGACTAGCGAGGTAGGTAAGATCTAGTAATTACTTCTACTAAAAGGTTATCCCTTAGTAACAGTTTTATATTTATTTTGTATTATTATTAGTATTACGCCACCTACCTTAGGTATATAGATAGCTTTTAGAAACAGATTGCAATACTATACAAGTTCTACCGTTTAACATACTTCTCTATATAGACTACTACTAAGCTTTAAAGTCCTTATAGAATATTATAGGAAAACTAACTCTATAATTAAAATCCTTAACTATATCAATAACGTATTAGCTTTAGTTAGTTCTAGAGATAATTTTAATCCGTTTATACTAATACAATTTTGTCTGTACGAGTAGAGGTTACGTGGTCATGTCTCTGATTAGTCATCCTTACGGTGACTCATCAGCCCCCTATTTAGGCACCGCGATCCTTACGATCCTCTGCGAAAGACACGAATAAATCAAAGAACCTGTTACCTTATATTGCAATTGCAGTACCCCCCCGGGTGATACCGACACTAATCAGTGATATCACAGATCAGCCAGGTGTTATTACGAAGAGAGGCACTACGCGATCACTCCTACCAAGGCCCGTCAACCACGTTGTGTTTGCTAAGGAGAACCCTTCCTATATAGGCCCTAGGAACTCAAAGAACCGACTCCTCCAAGGCTTCGTTCGGTTCGCGTCCATCACACAAAACAACCACTTGAGAGACGATACGCGATCGCTCCTACCAAGGCCCGTCGATCACGTCGCGTTTACTAAGGAGAACCCTTCTTACCAAGGCCCTAGGAACTTAAAGAACTGGCTCCTACCAAGGCTTCGTCCAGTTCGCGTCCACCACGCAAAATTAATACCCAGTATGACCTCTTTACTAAGCGCCAGTACCCCCTAATACCCATTAACCGCTTAACACGTAAGACCACGACCTATACCATGATTTACGCCAGTTAATTATATCTAACACAGGAACCCAACGTCCGAACTAGAGTAATAGAATTACCTTAACCAATAAGACTACCGCAGAAGACATCATCAACTATATTAACTTTAAAATCAATAAGTATACTAAATACAACTTTAAAGACAAAAGCCTATGGGAATTATACCAAGAGGACTTTAATAATTTTAAGGTATAGACATTTAAAGACGCTAATAGGCCTGTACTTACGGGACTCAAACAACTACTCTAACGCAACGGAGTATGGGTCTTTAATAAGAAGAGCAAGTCAGTACCATAAGCACTGTATAATATTACCCACAAAGACAACCCTACGGAATGGTTAGATGCAGAAATTAAGCTATACATCAACAATAAAGGACGCTTTAATTTGTATATTATTAACCGCCGTCTTAAATCACGTTTATTAACTCCCTTAACGGCACCTACCCCGACCCCAGCTGTCTTAAATAACCTCCCTACGGCCAAGCCTCCCTCACCTACGAACGTCACGGCTCCCCCTACGGACGTCACGGCCCCCTCTACGAACGTCACAGCTCCTTCTACAGAAGCCAAAGCCACCACCTATGGCAGAGACTTAGCAACCTTGGCAAAGATATATACGGAGGAAAGCAAGTACAGCGGAGAGGATAATAACTTTAACCGCAAGCTCACGATTTTCAACGACCTTTATAACAGGGTTAATATACCACAAGAGGCAAAGATCAAAGGCTTTCCAATAATGCTACGGGGTATTACTCTTAACTTCTACTATAAGAACAAGGTAACCTATACCACCTTTAACAGCATCTGTAATGCCATACGCAACTACTTTAAAGGACCAGAATACAAGCGTGGAATCTTAGCAAAATGGAACGCTATAACCTTAAAGACCGTAATAATGAAAAATGAAGGCAAGTCTACAGGGGACTGCCTATAGCTACTACTTAACAACCTCCGTCATTTATAGTATAGTCTCGACGCTAACCTTCGCAACGACAACTTCCTACACAATAAGCTCATCATCGCTTGTCAAGACATTACTACTTACCAGGTAGCTTGCTCCAACCCACCTACTACACTCACTAGCCTTATAAACAGCCTACAATCGTCAATTGTCACTTATAAGAAGATCAATAGTACTATAGAACAACCCGCCAATGTGTTCTTACAGCCTACGGAACAGCCTACGGACGTATTCTTTACTAACCATCGCTACCACCGACTAATGTCTCAACTAAGTTCATCAAATAATCGTTATAGCAATAATGCTAGAACGTGCTTCGTGTGTAAAAAAGGAGACTGTTGGTCAACTAGGCATACTAAAGAAGAACGTAACGAAGCAAGAGAAGGATTTAAAAGACGTGTCCACCAGTACCTTATAGACAACGATATCGACGACGACTTCAACAAGGATATAACGGCTATAGCATTTAATACATTAACCCCAACTGCAGTTCCTACTAGCGGTAACTTCTTTTATAACGACCATGGTATTAAGCACTTTATAACCTCGAACGGACCAATACCAATCAAAACGGCTAAGAATATAGTCACGTCTATAAACAACGATGCCTTTGCCTATAGCCTCACGGGTAGCATAGAGCCTAGTAATATAGACCCTGGTGGTACGGAACCTAGTACAGTAAGGCGCGGTAATGTCGACAATAAGAGTAGCAACGACAAGGGCAAGAGCGCCACCTACCTCTACGACAATAACCCTCCCGACCTTACCGTTGATATCAACTTCCTTGACTGTCATTTCGACGACAACGGATAGGACTTAGCCCTTCTACCTGCTTCCCCTATAGTCTGTGACGACTTTTATACCTTCTAAAGCCGCCACACCTTCGGTTCTGACTTTAACTACGCTCTGTCATGGGACACCTCAGTAACACCTTATACGCGCCTACCTGTCTCCACCGCAATATCCGAATGTTCACGATATCCGCAATATTCGCAACATCCGTAGCGATATCCGCAATATCCGTAACAATATCCGCAACGTCTGCAATATCCGTAATATTCGCAATACCCGAGACATTCGCGATTACTGCCCTAAGCACCTATTAACCTATATACTTCTCCTTTGTACTTTCTTACCTTCTTTCCTTTTTGTAAATGTCGCCAGTGTCTATACAAGTAGAGGTTACGTGGTTATATCTCTGATTAGTCATCCTTACGGTGACTTATCAGCCCCCTATTTAGGCACCACGATCCTTACGATCCTCTGCGAAAGACACGAATAAATCAAAGAACCTGTTACCTTATATTGCAATTGCAGTACCCCCCCGGGTGATACCGACAAATTTAAAATAAAATACCTCTATACTATATTATCTAGAGCAATAATTAGAGAAGCTTTAAGACTAAACCACTATACGAGTTTGCCACGCATTTTTACTGCCTCCTAATTACCTTTACTAGCTATTCTATCCCGGTCCCTATTAAAACGAACTTCCTTAATATACGGCTTAGACTCCCTAAAAGCCTTACGGTAATAAATGCATAAAGGTTTCTAAAATATCTCGCTTACTATTTAATTAAATCGCTACTAGCCTAGGATCTTACTCTACTAGCTATAGTAAACTAGAATACTAATACAAGGCCAGTAAGGCTAATGCTAATTAATATAAAACTATATACTAATAATATCCTTAAGATATACCTTTAAGTAATACCAGTCCCTATTTAGAGCGCCCCCCTAGGGGGGAAGGCTTAGGGAGATTAGTAACCGCGGCTCTAAGGGGATAGCAATGTATATATATTAATTTCCTAGGTTAGATATAACCGCGAATTTTAAGCGCCTCTCTAGCGACCTAGTACCTAGATTATTATAGTAGAAGGCTGTTATAGAGTAGTTAGATATATTCCCTAATAGCTAGAACCTATAAGACCTATAATAAGGTAGGTTAATATAAGGACCGAACACGTAAAGTCGCCTAAAATTAGTATAGATCTAGTATTAAAGTTAGTCGGAGCATAATAGGAGAGAGAAATCTCTTATAGCTACTATCTACCTCTTAAATATAGGCTCTTAATACGCGTTCTCTAATAGCTAAGGGAAAGTAGATTTATACCAAGCTACTTCTATATCTAGCCTCTATTCTTTTATAGAAGTCCTTCGCTTATGCTAGATCCGTAGGATAGGAATAAATACTTACGTTGCTTACGCAATTATAAAAGACTATAAGACCACGTATACCGTTAGTAAGAGCGATATATTATATACTGTTTAAAAACCGTTTACAGTCGCTATTAGGCTTTAAAGCGGCTAAAAAACCGTAGGAGCTCTATAATTCTAATATAGGTGGGTTAGGAATATCCTATAAGAGGTTATTATTATTCTAAGAGGAGACATTTTTAATAAAGAGAGCCTAAAAAAGTTAGTTATGGCGTAACTCTAAAAAAAGGTTAGATTATAAGAAATATATATTTAACTATATAGCTATTTCTAAGACTAAATCTTTAGACGCTAAGCTAAGTATCTTATACCAGCCTGCCTTTTTAAGCTATAGGTTAATAGTCTTAGAGCCTTTCTTAAGAAATCGAATATTAATAACTCCCATTTCGTCTAATGCTACTATAACCTATTAAACTTAGGTACCTTTCTAGATTAATTGGGAGCCTAATAAAGGGGTATATTAAAACCTAGAAATATAGGAAATGCTAGCGTATACAAAACGGATAGCATAAATCTTATATTAAAAATATATACGTGTTTCCCGGAGCCGGTTTATCCAAGTTACTCTTATATACTCTAGTAAATATTATATTTTAGATATAAGTATAGGAGTATATTAATAGGCGTGGGACTACGCAAAAAACTGCGTAATTTAGAGTTATAGCTCTGCCGGTAGTATAAAAACAAGCTTTATCTAAGTAAAATAATATTAAAGAAACTCTACTTACTATCTAGACGTAACCTAAATAGTATAAATTAATTTCTAGAGGCGTAAGTTATTAATAAAGCATTCTTTAAAGGACGTTCTTTCTCTTTTAATCCTTATTATATTAGAGATTAAGAAAGATAGTATAAGTATAGACACGAAATCCCATATCTTATTAAGAGTTATTCTCTTTTTAGCTAGTTATAAACCGATCTATAGAAGGTTATAACAATCTTAATAGAATAGGAATGCCGTTAAGGCTTATAGGTATAAAGTATATAGCGGTTAGCGGTAAACTATTATTAATTTCTTACTAGGGTAACCTTTAACTTAGTTTACGTGGCTTTTAGAGAGCTAGAAAAGAGAAGTATATCCCTTATAAAATTAGCGACTAAGAACTAATATAATATAAGTAGACGTTTTAAAACGTAGAAATATTTTTTCTTACTAGTAGTAATATCCTCTTTAACCTTAGCTACCTATTAATAGAGTACGCATTACTATCGTGAAACTTAAGCGTGTTCTATAGAGATTAAGGAGTATACTCTTTAGACGTCTATCTCTAACGCTAGGGGCATATTTATTTTAAATTTATATAAATTTCCTTAGCGACTAAACGCGGACTTTGCCGCCCTTAGTAGCGGTAGGATACTTATATATTGCCCTTATAGCTATATAAAGCGCATACTAGTACCGTTTAAAGATTTAAATAGAAATAATTATCCTATATCTAATAGCATTTATTACTATTATAGGGGTCCCTAATATAAATTCTATACTAATATACTTCGTAGTACGCTTAGCGGCTCTATTAAATAACAAACCGATTGTCTAAATAAGACCGCCTATATTATTACCGTTTCCTCTATTTATTAAACACCTACTCTTTACTAGCCTATCTATAGTATTTTTAGTAGCCCTTATTCTAGACCTAGTCGCTAGGCGTAGTAGTAGACCTAGCAATAATAGTCGGCGCAGTAGTAAAGCTTCTATATATTGTTAAATCGTCTAAAAAACATTACAGCTTTAGGTTAAGGGGTCCTCTTACTTTAGCACTATAGACGCCGCAGGGGTATTTATAGGATACAATTGTCCTAGTTATATATACGACTAACCAACGCGCAGCAAAGGCGGTAACTTTTTTATATACTTAAACATAGCACGAATTTGTAAAGTATTAGGCAAGCTTACCTTAATATAGGTAGAGCTGTTAGCTAAATTACTAGGCCTAAAGAGAGGCTTAAAATCACCTAATTTATATCGCTACTATTATATAGTAGTGCTGATAGTTATTATAGCGTAGATAAAATCTTTTCCTTCTCCTTTATAGTACATTTTATAAGTATTAATAGCTTGCGACTCTACTATCTCTATATTATACTTTATTACCTTAGGTTTCTTAGCTTTATAGAAACAAAGCATACTAATCTTAAAATCTAGATCCTTAAAATACTTAACTACTATATTAATCTTTCTATTTAGGTTATCTAATAATAGGGGTTTTTAATAATTGATAATAAAGTCTTCGCTAGTAAAGACTACTTTTAATAGTAGGTAGTTCTAAAATAATACTAAATAATATTCTAAAGAGGGGTTAGCCTAGGCATCCTCCTATAGCTTCTTAAGGTAAATATTAGTGATTAACGTTATTGTAGATAATTTCACGTAAATTGGTATATGGAAAAGTTAGTTAGACGGACTAGGGTTATATATTAAAACACTTAAGACTCTATGTAAAGCTGCTAGGGTAGGGCAATAGGTAGGCTCCGGAATCTCTTTTGTTAGCATTTTAGTATATAGCTATAGCTAATAGCTTTACCTAACTACCTAAACTACTACAGTTATATCCTATATTAGATAAGTTAAAAACGCTTAAGTATTATCCCTATTTCTATATAGAACCTCCTAGATTTAGGTAATAGAGCGGAAATCCTTATCGTATGCAATTTAGCTCTATACACCCGTTCTAGCCTTTATTTTACTAAACCTATCTATTAAAAATTTGGAGGATAATAATAGATAATTTTAAGATAAATAAAAATATTTATAATACCACTAAAGCAATATTAGGAACTGCGTTATAATAGTTATAGAGGGAATTTATAGCGTTAAACGAACTTCAGCACTCTAGTATTATTATTTACGGTTTAGTTAGTCTATCTACAATAGCAGAAATATTAGTAGGAAATCTTAGCAGTTATCCTTCTAACCCTACACGTTTAAGAGTCCGCTTAGAACGGGAATGTATAGCGTAAATATATATTATTATAGTGCCTTAACTTCTTTACGTAGTGCCTAATTATTATATCTAAAGACTTACTTCTATTATATACTATAAATTAAGGATTTAGTAATTCTTTATAATACGTATTCTAGTTTATACCTCTATCTAAATAATATTAGCGAGCCTGCTTTATAATATCTTTATAGTATTATTATAGTTATAAATACTAGAAGATCCTACTGCTAGTTAGGCTAATTTAGCTATAGGTTAGTATAATAGAGCTTTACAAATGTCTAACTAAATATAATTTAACTACTTCTAATATCGCGCAGTCCTTAATAATTTCGCAATAAAGTATTAAAATATAATAGTTAACTTAATTTATCTATCTAGTAGAGGCTAGTAAGCCAGCCTCCTTATACCACTAGAAGATTAATCCCTTTATATATTTAAATTTATAGACTTTTAGTTTCCGCGTACCGTTAAGTAACAGATTAATACTAAAAGCTATATATATAGCTTCTATACTATAATAAGCTTAGTATTATAGGCTCTAGCATTTAGAATCTACTATATCGTTACCCTTAGCGATTTCGGAGCTAAGGTAGTAGATATTGATTTTTTAATACATATTAATCAAATCTTATTATTATAATAATAACCCCCTTACCTACTAATAGATCTTTTAAGCTCTTCCTTGCCAACGCCTACCTAGACGGCTTTTATATAGTCCTTCTAGTCGTATTAGTATATATACGGCTTACTAATTTCCTTACTAAGAACGCTAGGTTATAAGAAATATACAAAGGGATTCTTAATATAAAGACAATAACTCTATAATTAAATCCTTAACTATTTAGACAACTAATAGTAAACACTGTTATTATATTATCCCCCTGGCTGCAGCTATACTACTAGACTATCTCTTTCTTATATAATAAGTGTATCTCCTATTAATGCCATTAAATACGGCTTTCTAAAACTTAGACTATTCGATTTAGAGTTTATAGGATATTTGGTAATTATTATAGAGGATTATAAATATTTCTAATAACTAATAGTGCCTAACTTATAGTATAAGGAATTCTAGTCGGAGTTATAAGAGGGGAATTGGTAGACGGAGTTTTTAGAGTAAATTCCTATATGCTAGTATCGAGGAGAGTAAATAGAAGGTTAGACTCGAATCCTAATATATATATAATTAGCACTTAATATATATTAGTAACCTAAAAAGGATTACGGATATACCTATAAATAAATATAGTTAAAGAAAGTGCTTATCTAAGGGGTGCATAGGGGTATATCCTAAAATATTCGTTACTAATTAAAAATAGATATTCCTATTTATCGAATTCGGAGTCGCCTAAAAGGGCGCTATAAGATAAGACTGCCATAAGGTCTTAATATTAATCTTATTATTAAGGTATATTATTATCCGTATTAATAGATCTTCTTCTAGTAGGTATAAATCTTATAGAGTATCTCTACTAGTCTCGCGCTATCTAAAAATCTCGTCTAAGGCTAAATACGGGTTTCTAAAATCTAGTTCTACTAACTTATATATTATTAATACTGGCCACCTTAGTAAGTGTATAATAGTTGCAGATATACCGGCCACGATGGAATTATTACTTAAGGTATATTTATAGGGCCGTGCTAAATTATTTATTGCTAACTAAGAATTAGGATCCCGCCTTATTAGATCCTATAGAGGCGCTATAAGATAAAACTATTTTAAATCCTTAAATTCGATTTACTTAGTATTTGTCGGAATATATGGACAGAAGTTACGTGGTTACGTGTCGTCGTTCGTGTCTCTAATTAGTCATCCTTATGATGACTCATCAGCCCCCTACTTAGGCACCGCGATCCTTACGATCCTCTGCTTTCTACACCTATTGAACACCAGACAAATCCATCAGTTAATAGGCCAATCAAGTGCACTTAGGTGTTACCGACAGTATTAAATCCTACTATTTCTAGGACTGGTGCCGTTATATACTATCCTTTAAAACCTAAACTATTTAGTTTATCCTAGGAATGGTTTTATATAATATAAGTAATATAGGCTGCCGTATCCCGATATATAATACTAATATATCTATCTAAACTTTCTATAGCTCTAGGCTCCTCTACTAGTTATCTACTAATTAGATAAACCGTAATTTTATATCTCCTAAAATTGCTAGCGCACCTAAATAACCGTATATATTTTAGATACTTATATTTAAAGGCTCTTATATACTAGTCTATATACGCTCTTAATATTAAATTAGATAAACTACTAATAGGAGGTAGCTCTATACTTACGTAAACTTTCTCTTATCTAAAGTAGGCCTATATTTATATTTAGGCTAATATAGGTAGTAAAAGAGACCGTCTACTCTAGGGGGGATCTAATAGTAGCGATGTTGACGTCTTAGTAGCCTATTAGCTAGATTTATTTAACTTCTTACCTTAGTCTTAGTCCCTATATTAGCTTATTTAGATTAGGGATTTATAGGATATTTAGTAATTATTGCGGAGGATTATAAATATCTTCTAGTATCTAATTACGCTTAGTTAGTAGAAGAAGAAATTCCGGCTAAAGCTATAAGAGAGGGAGTAGGGGATAGAGTTAATAGAAGATCGGACTTATATCCTAAATTACGTATTATTAGTAAACTAAGGAGGGTTACGGATATACCTATAAATAAACTTAGTTAAAGAAAGTATCCCTACTAGAAAGGGGTAGTATTAGAAGGTATTACTAGAATATAGATATTAGGACTACTAGGTAGAGGGTTAGGCGGGTATCCTACTAACTAATTAATACTTAATATATATTAATAGCTAAAGTATACTAGGGATATATTAACTATTATATTTAAACGGCCATACTAGAGTACCTATCGCTAGTTAGGAATTGGAACTTAACTCTACTAAATTTAGGTTTATCTAAAGAGGCGCCGCGATATAGTTCTAGGCCTAATACGGGTTTTATAAATAGTTTCTTAATTTATTCTTCTTAGTAAATCCGTTACCTTTTTAAGATTTCTTATATTTTAAATATAGGTAGAGATAAGACTTATAGCTGCCGTATATTTTATAGGCGTTTCTTTTATAGTAATAGAGGTTATTAGAAGTTAACGCAGTCTTCTAGCAACTCTTAAATCCGCATTAAACCCTTAGTATTAAAATTAGTCCTATAAATAGCTAGTATTAAAGGTATTAAGTTGTCTAGAAAATTAGGAGATATAAATAAACAATTTGCTATATAACGAGATCTATTTTAATCTAGAGAGAAAGAGAAATTAAGGTTAATATAAGGAAGAACCTAACTAGCTCTCTATAAGGCACTATTAACGTTAAGTAATTATACTAAAGGCTTATTAGGTATAGGGGGTTATAAAAGAGGCTTATATTACCTATTATTAAGATCTCCCGCAGATCTATTAGATAAGGTCCTGATAGAGACTAACGGGGGAAGGAATAGGCTTACACTTACTATTTCTTAGCCTATAACCTATAGTATTAGATAAGGGGTAGATATAGAAGAAGGAATATTGCATTTAAGTTGGCGTTTATAATTTATATTATGGTTAGCTCCCTAATTAAATATATTTATCTAAATTAAGGTAGCTGGCTGTAAATATGTACGGTTTACAGCCGTTTGTCTTAAAGTCCGTAGTAAGGTAATTCTCGTAATATACGCTTTATATAACAACTACCTTTAGAGTCTACTAGATTAATTTGAAGACTATATAAAGGATTTATACTAAGCTTAGGAACTACATACTTTAAAAATTTACTAGATTTTTACAAATTTAGCGCGCTAATAAACTTATATATATAGAACTAAGAAAATTCTATAATAACTATAGAGAAGCGTAGACTTAAGTCTCTAACCTTTAGTTAAGATATAGATTGTTAACCGTCTTCTACTATCCCTAAATTATAGACTTTATTTATTAAGAGAGTTAATAACAATTATATACGGAAATCTAATCTACTAGTAGGGTGTACGAATTATCGCGCGAGACGAAATCCACCTTTACTATCAATGGTTATATAGTAATGCCCTAGATGCGAGCTAGTCGCAATTTTCCTTTATTAGGTTAATAGGTTATAACTATATAATAGAGCTGTAGAGTAGCTTATATCCTCTAAGTTCCTAAGAGGTAACGAGGGAGATATATATACTCTTTCTTGGCTAAGATTTTTTTTAGTGCTTTAGTAATAATAGATAAGGAGATAAATTTAACTGTGGATTATAAGATATAGAGTTGTCAGCGTAAAAGCTTATCCGTTTATCTCTATTTCCGTTAATATATCTATATACATAAACTAATTATTTATAAGTTATTCTTAGGCATAGGCTTAGGTTACTAGCTAGTTAGCCCAGCCTAAAATGGAATAAAATATATCTAGCCTATACTCTAAAAGGTAAGAAGCGAAGGTTAAAGATAGATACGAAGTAAAAATTACCCTATAACTGTTAGTGGTTTAAATAAAAGTAGCTAGAAAAAAGTACCTAGTATATAGCTAAGCTATCCTTTAAAAGTTTTAGAGAGAGGACTAAAGGTATAATAATTATAACACTTATAAGAAATAGTAAGATAACTTATATCTAGCCCTAAATTCTAATACCTCTCCTTATTAAGTAAAGTATATCCTTCTAGCGTTCCTAGGTTAGGAAATAAATTAGGTAAATTTGCTTTATAATAAGAATGCTATATATTAAGCAGCGCACCCTAACTTTTACCCTAGAAGTTCTACTTTAATAAATTTAGCGTTTAGAGCCTAAAGTTAAAACTTTTTACTTATATAAATGCCGAAATTAATGTCGAAGCCACCTCTACTATAGTTAGAAAAGACTATCCGGCTAGAACCTAGAAAGCCTGCCTAGATACTTCCGCCACGCTAGTAGTTTTTAGGATCTATAAATAATATTAGCTATAGAGAAGGAGGTTAGGCACCGCACTTATAAATAAAAATATTACCATTTCTAGCGCGCAATCTATTCCTACTAGGGAAACATTTTTAAACTTCTATCTAGTGCCGTGCTGCTTTTAAGCAATTTCTAAAAATACAAATGCTAAAACTGCAAAAGTAATATATATCCCATAAGTAATAACTATAAAAACCTTAGTAGAGCCGTAGAAAGGTATAGGTTTCTAAAAAAGGATATAAATGCTAATACCTATTATAAGTACGTAAGCTACAGTAGCAGTAATAGCAAAGGAAAGCACGATTGCGGTAGTATTAAAGGAATAGGTAGAGTCCATCTTAACAAATAGGTCCTATTAGTCTAAGTGGCGTAGAAATAAGGCAAATAAGACTATAGTTTACCTAATAACGTTAGAGTAGGGCGTATCTATAAGGAATATAAGGTAAAGAAAATTAGTAAGGCCTTAAGGTAACGGGGCAATTATATAGTTAATATGCGTCTCCAATTACTAGGCGTAACTACTTTATATATTACTAAGCGTCTATCCTCCCCCTACTGTAATATTTAAGATTTAGATATATCTAAGGATTTATTAATAACTGCCCTCCCTTAGAAGCTAACGTTAGCTCCTTAATAAAGGGGTATTGCTATAGTAATTACTTCTTTCTTTTTAGAGAGCGCTTATAAAATATATTATAAAGCCGAAGAAAGACATTACAGCGTTAATATACCTATTTAAGAAGGTATCCCCGTAGCTTATAGGTTATAACCTCTAGAATTATATAGGAAGCGTATACATCTATTAGGTTTAGGAAATTAGTTAGTAATTATCTCTTTCTTTTTTCTAAATCGTTTATAGAGTGCTATAAAGATAGCCCTAAGGCTAGACTAGAGCTGCGTATTAATCTAGTTAGATAACTATATTAAGAGTTAATACCCCTAGGCTATCTAAGGATTGTATCTTTTATAGTTTAGAGGTTTTCTTAAATCTTACATTGGCTTCTACTATAGGTCTAATCCTGTAAATCTTTTAAAGGTTTATTAAGGCGTTAAAAATCTATAGAGGCATTTATAGGCTAGTGCTATTATAAATTATTTACGCGGAAAGGGCCTATGTATAAGGACGCTATAAATATTTCCTCCTATTTAAAAGATATATATTAGATAGTAGGCTATAGGCCGTGCTAAGGGTGCTACTAAGAACGCTAACTCTAGTATAGTTATATTAGCGTTCTTAGTGGCGCCCTTAGTATAGCTGATAGATTTCCCTAGTTATATCCTATTTCCTAGTAACTTTTCTATATTTATACCTACGGCCTCTTTATAATAGGCGCCGACCTTAGTAAACCTAGATTCTAAAAATTAGCGTATTTATTACTTAATAAGGCTATAAAGGATCAAAAGGTACTTAGCTAAGTGTCCTTTATATAAATTCGCTAACTCGTTTATAAGTTTAAAAATCTTATTACTTCCTTAGTTTAAATATTATCTCTAGAAGTAAAGCAGGCTTTAGGGTCTTTCGCCTTATATAACTATTTAACGTTATACCCTTCCTAAAATAAAATATAAGTTACTAAGCTTCTATCTAATACTAATAGCCCTCTATTAAATAATAGCTTAATATTAAACCCCTCTTAAAATAAACTACTAGTTACTAAGCTTCCGTCTAATGCTAATAGTCTTCTATTAAATAACAGCTTAATATTAAACCCCTTTTAAAATAAACTATAAGCTACTAAGCCTTTATCTAGTGCTAATAGCCCTTTATTAAATAGCAGCTTAATATTAAACCCTTAATACCTATAAATTGCTAAGCTTTTATTAGCTATAAGATTTTATTACCTACTAGAAATTATATAAGAGGAGCTCTATATTAATCCTAAAATCTAAAACTAGTTTATAGAATAGACTAATAACTAGACTTACCTCTTTACTATATCTATAGACTAGTAAAGAGATATTATCGCCTAGTTATAACTATAAGGAGATAATATTACCTACTTATAACTATAAGAAAATACTACTACCTACTTCCAGCCATAGGGATATATTACCGCCTAGTTATAACTATAAGAAGACATTAGCGCCCGCTTGCATGCGCGATATAATACTACTATATATATATAGTGGAATGCTCTTACTAATTCTATCCGCTAGAGATTCCTTATAGTATTCTATAATAAACTATATAAAATAGTATAAGATACGGAAGCGCTAGCTATATTTATCTCTAATAGTATTAGGATTAAGTTTAAAGTTATAGAGAAAAATATAGATACTTAGGTTTTAGATAGTAGAAAGTAGTATACTCTAGAAGAATCTCTTAGTTAGAGTTACTTATTTTTACTCGTAGTATTAATAAGCGATAATTTATAAGTATATAAATGCCTAAGAAGGTTAAAATACTAACAATCTAGATAGCTTTATTTGCCGCTAAGTGGTAAAAAGCGCTAGGTGGTAGTATTCTTAAATCTTCTAGTATTTTAGAGAATACGGAGTTTAAAATAAAGGATAAGCTAGGTATAGAAAGGCTAAGTACTAATAAGTATAGTATAAAAATTAAAGACGGCTTACTAGGCCCCTTTAAAAACGCTGCTAAATCTTTCTATAATAAAATAATATAGGTAATAAACGCCCTTAAGCGGAAGCGGCGTACGCTTGTAAATATAAAATATAGGTTTAAAAAAACCTGTCCTAATATATCTTCCTATAGAGGGAACGACGTAAGACCGGGCGCAATTATTAGCCCTATTAACCCTTACTATAATTCGTATACAAACTCTCTAGTTATTAAATACTAGCAGTTAAATAGCTACCTAGCCCATTTAAATAGGGATTTTGCTGCAGCCTAGGCTAGTAGGTACTATAGTGCTTATTTCGCTCTAGAATAAGAATGCTAATATCTGCTCTAAAGGAATAATAGGATTTAATAGGGCGGACCATTCCTAATACCCCTAAGGGCTATTACCCCTATTATAAAATCCTACAACCTTATATAATGATATTTCCGCTATATACCTTCTAATCTAATATAATATAGTATAGGACTCGTCCATACCCGTTCCTATAACAAACCCTCCATATATAAACAATCTAGATCCCCTAACCTAGTACAGTATACTATAGGACTTGTCTATACCCGTCCCTATAATAAACCCTCTATATATAAACGATCTAAATCCCTTAACCTAGTATAGTATGCTATAGGACTTGTCCGTACCTATCCCTATAATAAACTCTCTATATATAAATAATCTAAATCCCCTAACCTAGTATAGTATACTATAGGACTTGTCCGTACCTATTCCTATACTATTTAACCCTTTAGACGTAGTAAAAGTAGAAGTTTACTAAGATAAAAATAATAAGAAATAGAAGGGTTTTTTAGCTAGTGTATCTTTTGTTAAATATATATACTGCCCGACCTATAGCTATATATTAGAGACGATTACACCCTTAGAAATAGGAATAAGGTCGGCCGTTCCTTCTACGGGTATTATTATATTAGATAGTGTATAACGAAAAGCATTAACTCTTTCTCTAGCGGGCTGTGTTAAATATTAGATTAGTTAGATATCCGGTATATATTTTAGGATATTTATACCCTTAGAAATACTTTAAAATAGTCTAAAAAGGTAGTTATTAGCTTAGTGGTATTTATATAAGTTTTAAGGCCTCTTCTAAGTGGGCGAAATCGTGCGCTATTAGGATTAAGAAGCCAGTCTAAACTAGCGGCGAGTATCTCTTTAGCCTTATCCGTAAATTTATTAACACAAAGATGTTCCTTTACTGTAGTTATTATTTCTACACTATTAGGAAGCCAACTAAAGATATAAGATTAATTATTAGCGATATATTAGAGGGGCAGTATAAAAATTCTAGAGGGGTTAAGGATCTTAGATTATTTACAGTAGCGCGATCTAGTCCTTTACTTAGCGTTTAGGAGCCTTAATATAAGAAACTGCTTCGTGTATTCTACACTTAACTATTATTAGTAACGCCGAGCCAATATAAGACTACTTTATTTTTAACCTACTAAATACGTACTATAAGTATTTTTTAAACTCATACTATGCGCCTATAAGTAATTGTAATCTCGTGTCTATATTCCTTAAATTTAAGAGGAATTAGAACCAATAGCGTTCTTGTAATATTATTGCCGGATCTGTAGCGAGTACTAGTATAGAGCATAGCTAGAGGCGAGGCGATATTCGCCCTTTAGGGGCTTCCCCTTATACTAGTTTATAACCTCTATATATATATTTACGGCACACTCTCCTTTAATTTAGGCCTTTATGCCTCTAAGATAGGTATTTACCGGTCTTAGGCACCCACAGCATTAGTAAGGCATTAATACGCCTCCGTTACCCGCTATATATATACTCCCTAAGCCAGCTTGGCTAATATACACCGTAATCTACACCTCGCTATTAGATCTATAATATTAAGCCGATATTCTAGCAGCTACGTCCTAAACTAAAATTTTACTTCATTTAGCTTAGAGTGAAGAATTTAGACGTGGTATAGAATGTCTAGCGGTTCCGATCTAAGCCTAGGCGCCTAAGACTAAAATATATCACGCACTATACCTCCCAACGATCTTTATTAATCGCTACCCCCACTCCTATCTATAATTATATAGCTATACTTTTAAGCTAATAAGTACTATAATTAACGCGTTTTTCTTTCTAAGTTAGACTATTTAAGCCCTTAGGAGTAAGGATAAAGTGCCCCTTAATTTACTACTCGCTAAAACATTTACTAACTAACTTAGACCTCTTATATTACACGCCACTAATCCTTACTAAATATGCCTAGAATAAAATAGTATTATATACTCTATAAAAAGTCCGAAACTAGCTATAATAGAATAGCCGAAGGCTTTCCTAATAATTAGGGAAAAGAATAGTTAGAATTTATTAAAGTAGGTTATAAATGTAGGTAATTACTAATAGATCTTAATTTTTACAAGTTTTAAAATGGATTGGTTTCCGCTATAGCCTACCTAATAAACCTAAGTACGCTTAAGTCCTAATAAATTTTCGCCTTAGTGGCGTTAAAAGAAAGATATGAACGCGGCAAAATTAAAGGTTAAATAGTTAAAGTTGCTAGAGGAATCTCCTAGCGATTTAGAAAAGAGTAATATAGAGAAGGGATTGCGTGCTCTAGGCTTTAAGATAGGATTTTACTATATAGAATATCCGTAGTATATATTATATATCTAGGAAAACCTACTATTTAGCTACTAGATTATTAATTCTCGTTTTAAATAGTATTAATTTCTCCCACTTTACTTTCTTCTTGCTCCTTATATTTTTAGAATTAAAGTCTACTATACCCCTGCCTTATTAGTACTACTAAGGGTTCTCCTTTTTTTTAATATCTAGAGCGCCGGGATATATACCTCCCTAGCTAACGTAATTCACGAGCAAGTGGGCCCACCCGAGCATGTAGGCCATCACCAAAAATTAGAAAATTCATACTTTTATATCTTAACAACCACTTAATAATAAATTTTAATAATTTAGATTTGGGCTTTTGTATACACTCTACGGCTTCTATTAAAGTTATGTAGTAATTAGTTAAGTGGTTTTTAAGATATGGTGGTCTGGCTTTGTTTTGGCCCCCAAGTTATAATATCTTAAAAACCACTAAATTAATTATTATGCAACTTTAATAGAAGCTGCAGAGCATATATAAAAGTCTAAATCTAAACTATTAGAATTTACTATTAAGTGGTTGTTAAGATATTAAAGTATGAATTTTCTAATTTTTGGTGAGTTTTAAGGTGGCCCATATGCTCGGGTGGCCCGCTTGCTCGTGAATTACGTTATATAGGCTGTCTAGAGATAACAGCTACCTTAGTGTTATATATATACCCGTTCCTTTATAATTATTTTTATTAAAAGTAAAACACGCTATTTTATTACTTGCAAATTCTATCTACTTAACGCTACTATAGAAATATATAATTATACTAAGGTCTCCTATAAGTATACCCACCTCTAATATATAGTAAGAGCTTAGTATATAAAATACTAGGAGACCTATAAAAGATATCTAGTAAATATTATAGTAATATAAGAGCTAGCTCTTTTCTTATTATTTTATAATAGGTAATTAACGCTCCCTATAGAGAGTATAGGCTTAATAAAAACTATACTTAGTTTAGCCGGCTACCTATAAGCTACTATAAGCTAATACTAACTCTTTCCTCCTAGGTAATTATAAAGATATAATATCTAAATTAAAGTTATATAGTAGTAGGGCAGGATTATCCGCATCGCCATTAAAGTAATATTTCTTTTAGCCTACGTAGTAAGAGGGCTTAGTTACGCGTAATAGAGGATTCTTATTTAGCAAATTTAAGTAGCTAATTAGGGATTTTAATATATATAAAACTAAGACTCCTAAGACTAGAGATTTTATATTTATATTAGTATAAGAATACTAATTATTAAATTAGATCCTTAATATCGCTAAGCCTTAATATACTTAATTCTTAACCTAGTATTGTTATTTATAACGTGCTGGCCGCGCTATAACAATTACCTAACTATGATTAAGGTATAGATTATAACTAAGGGTTACTTATTAAGCCTAGAATGTAGTATATAGCTATAAAATTAGGCCTTCCGCTAGCGTAGGACCGCCTTTCTTTTATATTAAATAGTATTTAGTAGTATCTCTTTAAGCTTAATATAAGGCGGCATTTATATATATTTTCTATAGTCTTATAGCCTATAAATATAATTTAGCTATAACCTCTTATCCATAATCTAAGCTTAACTTATTAGAGACGCGTATTTACTAGTCTTTATTACCTACTATATATATATATATATATCTAGTTAACCTTTCTAAAGTATACTATAACCTACGCCTTATAATATAAAGTTAATCTTTCAAATATACGCTGCAATCTGCGTCTTATTATCTGTTATATAACTTTAAGGACTTTAATATTAAGCCCCTCCTCTATTAGCCCTCTATAGAGAAGAAATTACTAAGATATCTAGTATATTATTATTAGTAACATAAGGTGATATCACATAGCTACGGTTCGTAGATAGTATAATAATGGTTAATTGATTCTTAATAGGAATAAAGAAAGGGGTGAGGAACTTAAGGTTCCTCACCACGCTAGGGCCACATCAACACGTAACGGCAACATGCCTCGTTCCCAACACTAGCAACTCTTCTTTTTGTGGTTGCCATCTACATATATACAAACAGACAGGATGCGACAATACCAGATAGTATATAACAATACCAAACAATATGCAACAATATACGACAATATAGCAGTTGGCAGAATTTGGCGGATAATATAAAGACGGGTAGGCCGCCAAGGCGCTAGTAGTAAGCAAGCCAATAGCGATTTTCTATCCCGGGGATGGAAAATCCTAATTAGCTAGTTTAAGTTAGGGTCTATAGAATATTATACTCCTACTCCCTTTTAACCCAACTTTTAACTTATATATATAGAGTATTTATGTTAACAAACGTTTCTAAAGCCTTGTTTAGGTTTGCCTTTATTATTACATCTACTAGGTTATCTTAACCGTTAATCTATTAAATCTTAAAGAGTTCTTACTATTCGTAGGATTAATAAAGTGCTATAATATTAATTATAAGGCGCTTCTTCTTTATAGTACCAAGCTTAACTAAGCACTTATAAAAGGAGTATAAATCGGTGCATACGATTATAGGGATAATAGGAAGTTTAAGTTAATCTATAATTATCTTTAGGGTAGTTCCAATTGTAATTACTATATTAACTCCGCTAACTATTCCGTATATCTCTAACGCTAGAACGCTTTAAGTAATATACTTACTCTTAGTTAAGCTCCAATAGATAAGATTACTATAAATTATAAAGTTATTCTCTCTAGTAAATTTATTTGCGATAATAATCTTATATCCTAACTAAGAGCTAAAATCTTTATTGTTTATAAACAATCTATTAACAAATACAAAGAGCTTAGTAGTAGGAAGATTAATAGGCACGTAGAGTAATCCCTAATTAAGATGGTTTATTTACCAGGAAAGACGTTTATTTAGGGCAAGAATATTATCCTTAGTTAGTTCCTAGTGTTAAACAGCAATAGAGAGATTAAATAAAGCCTTAGGTTAACAGATAGAAGCAATATAAGCTCTATAAGCACGTTACTCCACATATCCTTACTTTAGAGAATTAGCGTTAATAATATTAATCTTCTTACCTTAACCCTTCTAGCGCAAAGCAATAGAATCCTTATTTAGGGAGAGGGTGCATCTATTAAAGAGTAATAGTATTATTAAATTAAGCTTTTCCTTTAGCTTTACTATAAGATTTGCCTTTACTAACTTATCTTCTTTAAGAGCTAAGAATTGGTCGTCTTCTAAGATAATTATATTATTAGTTTATATGCCGATAATTCCAAATAGAGTTCCTATAGTTGTAATTAGGAAGCATGGGTTAAATATAAAAGTAGTTATTAAAAGCTTCTCTTTGTAGTGCTTACTATAGGTAGCCTACCAATAGGTTCCTACCTCTGCAATTCTATATAATGGCTTAAGCATAACCATAATCGTATCTTTGGGATATTGGTAACGAATTTACTCTAAAAGGTATACTAATATTAAGCGCTAAAGATACGTCTCTGATTAGGTATAGGCCTAAGTAATATTTTATAAATAAACCGCTATTCTATTCTTTATTAAGGAGGGAGCTAGTATAATAATAACTCGCTAACTAGCTCGTTAAATTATAGGAGATTATATAAGAATTACCTCCTTACCATTATTATTATAACCTTAGATGACAAGCCTTAATTTCTTAAATAGGGCATTAGTAGCTTTACCCTTAATTTCATTAACTATTCTTAATTTAAAGATGCGAACTTTATTAAACTTAATAGGGTTATATTTCTTAAATTTAAAGACTTCTTTTATAATAAGACTATCAATCTCCTACTTATTAGATGCTTAGAAAGGAGCTCCTAGAGTTATAATATAACCTTTCTTTTAGAGCTGTTTTGCGAGTTTAAAGTCAGCCTTCTCCTTAGCTATTATAAAGGCTATTAACAGCTTAACTCTATTCTTAATAGCGGCAATAAATTACTCTTTAAAATTAATAAGATATTAGCGATTTTATAACCCCTTTAGGCGACCTCTACCGCGTTATAGTTGCGGCGTATCTACTATAATTATATTAGAATTATAGTCGCCTTCTAGAGCATATTAATTATAGCTCTCCTCTAGGGCATTTTCTATAGTATCCTATAAAGGCTCAGAACTATTATTTTTATAGTAAGGCTTAATAACAGTTAAATAGAATTAAGTGGGTCTGTAAGGTATCTAAATAGTATAAGTCTAGCTATTAATTGTAATAAGTTAATATAGGCCTAACCATTCTCCCTTTTTATGCTATACGCGTACTTTAGACTGGAGTGGCAGATCAAGCATAGTTAAGGTATTTAGGCTATTTCTTATTCCTAGTACGTTGTTGACTTAGCATATAATATAGAGACGTCGTACCTCCTTTATTGCCTTACAAATAGCCTTAGCTTGTTACATAATAGAGAGAGATAGTAGAGAATTGTTAATTATTTAAGGGTAGGCGCTAAAGACTAGTAATATAGGTATAAGTCTATCCGGGCTAGTAGAATCATTAATAGCTTTAACAGCCATTTATAAGGTAAGTTCTTTACTAGCATCCTCTAGTTCTAAAGAAATAATCTTATATACGCGGCGTAATGGCGTGTGATATTGCTCTACTTTTCTAATACTATTATATGCCTTAATAGGGACTTCCTTAACCTTAATTACTATTGCCTTTATCTATTATTAAAACTCTATAGATAAGAAGTTCTTTCCTATATTATAGATAATTTAATTAGGGGGTCCTAGGTAGACATTAATCTAATATAACTAAAGGGTATCCTATGCATTCCTAGCTAATATATCCTTTAAGAATCGTGCGGCTTGGAAAGAGGTTAAGAAGTTAATAACTTAGAGTACTAGCTTACCGCTAAGATATATAACATTAACAATAATACAGAAGTTAAAGTTGTAGTTATCTTTAAGGGTGAACTTAAATCGGCCAGGGGACCTCTAGTTTATTTGGCAGTAGTGGCAGTATTTTATAAAATGCTTAATTGCCTTAACCTTAACTTTATAGCCTGCTCACTAAAGAACCCTAAGCAATTAATAAATAGATAGGTAGCTAAAATAATAGTATAGTTAGCGTAATTCTAACTTAGTTAAGTAGCTTTAAGCAACACTCTTTTCTAGTTAATAAAGGAGCAACTAGGGGTAACCCTACTTGCGTATAATAGGCACCTAATTATCTCCCTAAACAAGTATATTCTTAAGGTTATTAAGCCTAACGCCTAATTTATCTATATCTTTAATATAAAATAGAAACGGAGTGTTTGTAGGAATAATATAAAAAGTAATATACCCTAAGGGGGTTTAAACCCTAATTATATTAAGAGAGATTGCAGTACCTTTACTAAAACAAATTGTATATTGGCCTGCTGTTAAATAGTTAATCTAAATAGAGCTATTAAGCTGCTAAAGGGCTCAAACTTAAGGTTCTCCTACTATAGATACTCCTACGGCTCTAGTATCCGGTATAATACTATAGAAGACGTTCGCCGAGTATCTATTATTGAAGGAAAACACGGAGCTCTCCTTTAGCTCATTAAAGATATCTAACTTTATAATAAAATAGAGTGTAGATTAGTTATTAAGAACAGCAACAGTTTATATACTATTTACCTTACTATACTTAGTAAAGTATTAGTTAGGTAAGTAGTCCTTAATTTCCATATCTATAAAGAGCTGTTTGGTCTTATTAACCTTACCCTTAAGGTCTTCTACGCCTTCATATTAAACTAGGAAGCTTTAAAAGTAGGCTGTAGTAACCTTATAATTTCTAACGTTTCTTACACTTTAACGGAACTTGTTATATGCCTCTTTTTACTTATTAAGGGAGTGTCTAGTTAACTAGCAATTTGGCTTCTTACAAATATAGCACTTCTTTTGGTAATTACTTTAAAATAAACCTCTACTAGGACCTCTATGGTTGCCTTATAGTTGATATTAATTATACCCTCTTCCATATTCCCTACTACGGCCACTATATATTTGATCAGTCTAGTTATAATTATATTAGTCGGGAATACTTAGTTAGGTAGGGTTTTTGGTATAGAACTATTAAGATTCTTATATTTGTATTATAGTACCTACAGTAAAGCGTAGCTTAGTATATACTCCTTTAAACGTATTTATAGGTTTATATAGCGCCAAGTTATACTTAGGAATGCTATGGCATACTAAAATAACCTAGTCCCTTAGGCTATTTTTATTTTGGTAAGTTTTAGTAAGGCCATATTAGATTTTCTAAAGTTTATTAAAGAGTAATTAAAGGCACTCTAAATAAGTCTTTATTAGGTTAGAAGCAATAACTCTCTAAAATATAGTCTCCCGCCATTTAGATATATAAAGTTAGTAATTCTTATTAGTCTTAAAGTAAGCTCTAGTAAGCTAAAGCATTATATTAAAGCTATAGTTTTTACCCGCAATATAGTTATAATAGAATGTCGCTACCCGTCCCTTTAACATGATGGAGAAAGCGTAGTAGTACTAGTGGCGTTAAATTCCAACCTTATTATAACAGTTATAGAAGACCTGTAGTTTTGCTCTAAGTATGTTGTATAGTTCTCCTCTAAACTTCTTTTCTTCGTCCGAATATACCTTTATTAGATTCGTAACTTCTTATGGTAAAGGCTCACTGGTTAGCTAGAGTAAAGGAGGTAGAGGTAGGGCAACTCTAAGTAGGAGGGCACCTCTAGGTGGGAGAGCAGCTCTAGGTGGGGGGTCAGTATTCTAGGGGTTTTAATACGAATTAAAGTTGCCTTTTAAAGAATATAGGTTGTTTTTAGGTTTCTATAGTTAACATATAATCTCAGCTTCCGTCCATATTAGTTCTTCTATACTAGTAATAACGGCCTGAATATTACTAGCAATTGGGTTACCGTTCTTAGTAACATATACCCTATTCCTATAGAGGAAGTCTTGAAAATCCTAAATAATATTAATGTTGCTAAGTGCCTAGGTATTAGCAGTCTATCCTATAAAATCCTCCTTAAAATACTCCTATAGTTATAAATCGGCATAGCATCTATTTTGGTAGAATATAATATGGTGTAGGAGAAAGCCGTTAACTTATTTTATGGTATAAGTTATTATATTAAAGGCGAATTCGTTCTAATCTTTATTAATAAGTTTCGCGTGCTTAGCTACCCCTAGTAGTAAAGAGTCTTTCCAGTTATTTAAAGTAGGCGTAGCCATATTTTTAGAGGGAGGGAAGTGTTATTAGTATAGGGATTATCGTTTAGTACGCGTTTGGATATATATTTGCGATTATAGGGCTTAGAACCAGTTCTGGCCTTAAATCGCAAAGACTTATAAAGCGTGTTATTCTGTGTAATGGACGCAAGAATCCGTAATCTCAGAAAGGCTTAGGACCAGTTCTGGCCTTTTAGATCCTTAGATTCGTGGAAGAGTTCTATTTAAGGTTTAGGACCAGTTCTGACCTTAAAAGACAGCTTTCTCTAGCACGAGTAGCACTGGTACAGTGGCTTGTCTCTTCTTAGTAGAATACCTAGCTGCTCTATAGTATAATAGTGAAGTTAACCACTAATCAGTGTTGGTAACATAAGGTAATATCACATAGCTACGGTTCGTAGATAGTATAATGATGGTTAATTAATTCTTAATAGGAATAAGGAAAGGGGTAAGGAACTTAAGGTTCCTCACCACGCTAGGGCCACATTAACACGTAACGGCAACATGCCTCGTTCCCGACAATTATAGTAATAAAACTTTCTTAACTAAGGCTTTACTAAATTTACGTAAGCTATATAGCAACCTACCCTTTAACCCCTACTAGCTAGGCTAAGTAAGCGGAAAAGTAAAGATAGTCTAGCGCCTAAAATTGCTACCTATAATAAGTAGAAGTAAAATAAACTTAAGTTAAAGCTAGACTAAATTCTAAGGGTAGTAAAACTAAGGCTAACCCCTATAGAAGGGGAATATTATTACTATAAGTGTAAGTATCTAAAGAAAGCGTATAAATATAGGTAAGGGTTAAAATATATAAGTTATAAGCATTTATATTATATTAAATGCTTAGCTTATGCGTAAAGACTCTAGGAATATAATTTAGTTAAACCTTATATAGCTATAGGCCAATTTATAAGCCTTCTAATTAACGTTAAATTCTAAAAATATACTCCCTATTAGTACTTATATTCTTAAGGTAGGCTAGATAGAGGCCTATTTTTAATTAGTCGCTAGTAGAGTTTCTAAACCTAAGATTATTAATTTACTCTTACCGGCTATAGGGAAAGGTAATCTCTAAGATTTAGGGGTATAGGAGGCACTTAGGGCGGCTATAGAGGTAGGATATATAGCGGCTATTAATTTAATACTACTAGTAATAAGGAAAAATAGGTTTTAGGGAGACAGCTACTATAAAGACTAGTTCTAAAGGTACGGAGTTCTAAAGGCGCTTTTAATAGCTAGTATACCTAAGGTTAGGCAACTCCTTATTATATCTATACAGACTAATTACTAAGCCTAATCTATTTTATTAAACTTTCTAGCTATAACTATGGATATAATTATAGGACTATTATAGTAGTTATAGAGTGTAGTAATTATTAGGAAGATTGGGGTATATTAGTTAGAATAAGTAGGAATAAAGGGAGACATATAATATAGTGTATCCTATACTAAAGTATTAGCTTCTCCGCTAGTAAGCCGTTCTATACTTATATTAACTTATAATTAATAAGGTTAGACTAATATCCGTCCTTAGGTTTATAGTCTCTTACCTTACCCCTTTAAAATCTAACTATTTTATAACCTAAAAGGAAAAATAGTACGTCTAGCAGCTAAAGTAGTAGTTTAAGTATAGACTAATACTCTATTATAAAGGCGCAGGTTATAGTATCTAAAGACGGTCTTTTAAAGACTAATTATAAATAGCTCTCTTACTAGTTTTTTAAGGGTTAACTAGTGGGAATATATAACCTTTTAGTGGAGATACTAGAAGGAAAGAATCCCTAAGAGATATAGGGCCTTATAAAAAGTCTTTTAAAGCTTATTTAGAGTACTTATAGTAAGATTAGTAATAAGATTCCTCTACTTAGGATATAGGTTATAGTAGAAAGCTTTAAAGTATATATAGATATTTATAAAGAAAGCTATAACGTAGAGGATACCTAGAAGTTCTTAAGGGTTATAGAATATACTCTTAAAGTCGCTCCTAAGGTCGCTATAGGTAGAGTAATCTTAGGATAAACTAGTGCTATTATAGAAGCGCCTAAAAGAATATTCTACTCTAGAAGTATTCGCCTAGCTATATTAGATAATTTATAAGACCTAGTACCTGTCTATATAGGAGGGTTCTCTAATTCCCTAGTATTTTAATTATAGCAGCTAAACTACGTTAAATACCCTAGGCCTCCTTTAAGATACTTTAAGTTTTAATTTCTTAAGGTATTTTTAAACTATAATCTAATTTTTATTTTAGAGGATTTTTATAATCTAAGTAAATAGAAAGAGTTTCCTAAAGCCCTTCCCTAGAGATACCTCCGCGTAGAAAAGGACGGTAAGGTTATTATTAGTATTATTATAGTAACTAGCTTAAAAGAAGACCCCTTATTTAACGGCAATAGAGGTATATATAAACTTTACTTATATTAAATAATTCTCTAATATAGTTAATAGCTTATCTTAAATACCTTAAAGAAGACGTTTAAAATCTAGGTAAAGATAGGGATATAGGGGCGGTTAAGTTATACTATATATAAACTAAAGCTATAAAATCTAAGTATATATTATATATAAGTCTAATACTTTTAACTAACTTAGTATAGGTACTTTAAAGGGAGTAAATTTTAAGTTAATATACTTGCCGTACTTAGGACTTATTAGGCGCGCGGTTATAGGATATTGCTATTAGACGTATATATAAAGTAGATTAAGTCTTATTCTAGTAGCTTGGCTAGATTATTTACGCCTTAGAGTAAAAATATTACTAAGAGAGCTAGGTTTAATATTAAGGATTACCCTATAAAACATAGAGAGTCGTTTTTTATTATAAGTCTTAGTATTTATCCCCTTAGCGGATAATCGCTATACGGTAGATATAGGGGCCTAGCGTAGGGTAGATCTTATTTTTTTTTATTAAGCGCTAATTTATATAAAAGAATAAGTAGGTATAAAAATTGTTGCAAATTAACTAGCTCTACTTATCCCCTATATTTAAATTCGTTACTATTTTCTTAGGAGATCGCTTTAGTTATAATCTCTTCCGCTTGCCGTAGTTGGCCCTGCTAAAGGGGAGAACGGACCGTCTTAATCTTTGATTTAACGAATTGCGGTAGTATAGAGCTTAGAATCCCTGGTGACTTTATATTTTTCAATAGTATATACTAAACTATAAAGTTGTAGTTTAGCTAGGGGCTAACTAATATAGATAAACTTACACTGTCGAACTAATAGGTCACTTAGTAGTACTCTATTAGGTCAAAAGGGAGGACTTATATATAGATTAATCTATATAGAAAAGAGACTCTATATATATAGAGTAGGTAGCAAGAAGATAATAATAATACTAATAATAACTATTGCTACTATAGTAAGAAATAGGGTAGTAAGTTATAAGGTAGTACCTAATAGTAACCTTAATGTTTAATATTATTATTATTATTTATTGCTTAACGTCCGATTCGGATCCCTATTAGGCCCATGCGGACTACTCCTTATTTATATATGGGGAGAAAACTCTATTTAAGAAAATAAGAAAACCCCGTAATCCATCTCCCTGCCTTTTGGGACTCGTATGCGGGGCGCCTGCGAGTTACCTATAGTGCTCTACTACCTTACTTTATGACCTCCTTGGGAACCACTGCTGCCGTAATAAGCCTATAGACGCGCTAGTATCGCAAACTTAACTCTACTACTGTAGAGTTATTAAGGGGCGCCTAGTACTCGCCCCTTTGCCTTCTATTACTATTTCCTTTGCAACCTAGAACTGGTCTAGTATATTTTAGCTAATAAGCCACTAGGTAACCGCTTTGAGACCTTTTTATATTAAGAGTAGTGTATTATAGTTCTCTGTGCCAGCTACTAAGAGCATTGCTTCTCAGTTGGTGCATAGGGGGCATAATAGTATTACGTGTTTTAGTGTCTGTCTTAGCCAGCTATATTTGCATCTTAGGCTACCTACTAGGACACCCACCTAGTAGAGCTAATCTTTTAGTCCTATTATTTCTGTTCTTAAGAGTGTTGCTATTATATTTTCCGCCTTTATTAGGCCTTCTTAAAGCCCTTAGGTGTTTACCCCCTATAGCATTAACTATACTATGGCTTAGGTTCCTCTTACCTAAGACAGCCTCTGTACCTTTAACTCCTATATACCTCTCTAGTATTAGTCCAACTAGTGTTGTGTTACAGTAGATGGTTTTCCAGTACTCTTTTATACTCTACTTTAGCTCCTTTCTCTCTTTTACTATTATCTTTGCTAATCTCTTACGCGTCTCCCTTTCTCCTCTATGTAGGCCTAGGCCCTAATATGGTACTATTCTTCTTCTACTTTCTTTACCTGTTTCTCTAATATATCTTCCCTACTTTGGGGTTGTTGGTTTGTTCTCCTACGGGGCACCCTAGGGTCACTCTATAGTTTGTTTAAGCGTGTCTTAATATACTTTATAACATTAGAGTTGCGCTCCCTTTACACCCTTTGCATTGCAGCGGCTTTAATATATAATTGTAGCGGGGGGATATTAGCTTCCTTCTTAAGCAGTGCTGTGGCTGTTCACTTATACCCGCCTATTATACTCCGGAGACAAGCTGTTTGGACCTTTTGGAGTGGTTTAAGGAGTAATTTAGGGGGGCCTTTCTCGGATTCTCCTATGGCCCAAATACTGGATCTATACGTCATGGTTGGCCGGACAACTGCTATATATAGTAGGCGTGACCTCTGGAAGTATGGACCCTATGTGGAATTAACAATCCTGGACATTGCGATGTACTGTACTTGGCCCTTACGGGCCGCTTGTGACGTATGTGCGCTCCACCGGAGCTTAATGTTTAATATATACCGTTACTACTAATTAAAGGTTAGTATCCCTACAGTTAGGACAACTTTAAATTAGTTAAGATATGTTGCACTAGTAGTTAGTAGGAATTAGTTATCCACTTCCCTAGTTCCAACTTTTACTTTCCCTTAACTACGCTGCTACTTATAGGTTGTGTATAATACGTGTAAAAAATACCCTAACTTTTCTAAGAGCAAACTGCCGTAAGCGTATATATAACTTATCTAACGTCTACTCGCTAAAGTAAATTAAAGCCTAAGTTCTACGGTTCTATAAGATTAGCAACCTCTAATAATATCTAACGAGACTTATAGCAACCTATCCTTTTATATTAGGCAGTTTCCTTTTTTTTATTTTTTATTTTATTTTATATCCGATTATATTATACTACGTACAATACTGCGCATATAGCCTCTAGGCTATGGCGCTATGGCGCTATATATATAAATCCCTCTTAGGCAGCTTAATATATACTAGTAACTATATCCCATTAGTTTATAGCTCCTTAGTAAGAATACTAGGTTGCTAATAACTCTTAGGTAATAAGAAAACGGTAAAAGAAAAAATTAAGAAATAAGAAATCCTAACGCCTGTCCCTGTCCTTTTATAGTTTATTTCTATCCTTTTGCTTTCTAATATCCATCTACTAGGATCCTAGTAGGAGTTACCTCCTTCTAGAGATTCTACTGCTCTTAGCCACTTTCTAGTAGCTATTTCTATCCTATCTAGGAATAGGGAAAGCGCTTCTCTTCCTTTTTTTATATAAAATAACTTCTTTAGAGATAGAGAAGAGCCTAGTTGCCTTTACATTTTCTTCCTCTCTTCCTTATATAGGCTGCAGTCTAGTAGTAGATGCTTAGGGGTTTGTATAGCTATACATTCCCTAAAGCATCTTCCTTTCTTATTTGTCTCTACTGTTCTAGTAAAGGATCTAAAATAGCCTTTTCCTAGTTTTAGCTAAAAGAAAGCAGATTATAGCTTTTTAGGATATCTATCCTTAGGTGCTTTAAGAGAAAAGGAATAGCTTCCTTTACAGATCCTAGTATAGTGTTTTCCTTTACTCTTATTCTATTGCCAATTGTTTTGCTACTATTCTAGTATCTTTTCTCTTACTACTCTTCCTATATAGGATAAGGACGTATAAGAAGATTTTATTTCCTTTCTAGAAAGGCCCTTTTTAGCTAGCTTATCTGCTATTTTATTTCTATAGATTTCTAGGTAACTAGGAACCTAATAGAAGTTAATAGAGATCTTCCTACTAGCTAGATAGGAACAGCTTTACGTAATTTTAAAGACTAGTTCTTATCCTCCCGTAAGAGAATTTAGTTATAATCTTTTAATAGCTGCTTGACTATCTATAAAGATATAAACCTTTTTCTCTTCTAGTCTTTGTTACTTTAGGTGTTCTAGGGCCCTATAGACTATATAGAGCTCCGCGTCTATAATTTCCATATAGGGTCCTAGGTTCTAGTTTGTTGAATATTTAATCCTATTTCTCTCTCCTATTTTATATACGGCTGCTATACTTAATTTGCTATCTTTAGAGCCATTTATATAGTATATATCTATAAGATCCCACTCTAGGAGATCTTGTAGATTTTCTACTAGTCTTAGGTATTCTTATACAGCTTCTTCCTTACTACCTTTTAAGATAGAAAAGGATGCAGAAATAGGTAGAGACCACGGTTTTTGCCAATCTAGAGAGATTCTCTCTATTTTCCAATTTTGAACTAGTTTCTAAACTCTAGAAGTTAGAGATAGTAACTATATTTTTGGCTGTAAGAGGTGCTTTATAGTAGAGTTATTAGGGCTAGAATTAGAGCTAGTGCTAGCTGCTAGTTCGTCCCTATCTTTATTAACCTCTTCTATATAGACCTTCTTAATTGCGTAGTTTTCCTTAAACTTTAGGATCTTTAGTGCGTAGTTATTGCAAAGCTTTTTAAATCTAATTCTAGGAGGGGGAATAGAGGCTTCAATCTCTATAGCCTAGCTAGGAGATCCTCTAAACGCCCCTCGCACTAGTTTTAGGGCCTCGTTTTATAGAGATTGGTACCTAGCTAGTAGGTAGTCTCTAGATTTGCTTTTCCACCAGCATTATATTCCGTAGTCTGCTATAGTAGTAATACAGGCTATATAGAGCTGTCGTAGGGCTTGTAGAGATAGACCTCTTTGTATATTTCCTAGTCTTCTAATTAAATAGAAGGCTACTTTTGCCTTAGAGATTCTTATTTCTACGTGTTGTTTAAACGTAAGCTTAGAGTCTAGAAATACCCCTAGCCACCTAACTAGGGGCTTAGGTGATATTTCTACGTCTCCTAGCTTTAGCCCTTCTTCTATAGTGGTATATTTCCTATAGAAGTGTATAAGCTCTGTTTTGCTAATATTAAAACTAATAGTAGCTTCTTTAGCTCTAGACATTAGCTCTAGCGCTATTCCTTCTAGCTTTTTGCAATTAGATTTAGCTAAATTTAAAGCAACTATAATTGCAAAGTCGTCTATATAGCTAAGGGAGTAGGCACCTTCTGTCTCAAGGCTGCAGATATTACGTATATATAGTAGAAATAAGATAGGGGATATAGGTAAACCCTACGGTATCCCCGTTTCTAGTTCTACTTTATCTTATATTTGCCCATTAAAGGAGAGCTGTAGCTTTCTATTGCTAAGGAAGGTAGCTACCCATTATATACACGCTATAGGTAGTCCTAGTTCCTTATAGATAGAGAGAAGCTAGTTTTTAGAAACATGGTTAAAGGCCCCTTTTACGTCTAGGAATAATATAGTAGCTATCCTTTATCTAGCTTTTTTCCTAGATTGGATATTATTTAGAAGTAGTAAAACTACGTCTATTGCGGACCGCTGTCTTCTTCCTCCTAATTGCGAGTCTTAAAGTAAGCTAGTAGTACTAGCTAGATATCCTAATCTAGTAGTAAAGATCTTCTCTAGAGTCTTTCCTTGGCAATTTAATAAGGAGATAGGTCTATAGGACTTTAGTAGAGAGTAGTCCTCCTTATTTGCTTTAGGGAGGATAACTCCTCAAGCTTCTCTCCAGGCTTTTAGTTAATAGCCTAGGGTAAATAGAATCCTATAGATTCTATATAGAAGATCTTCTATAATAGGGTAGGCCTTTTATAGGATTATAAAGGATATCCCGTCTAGTCCTGGAGCTTTTTTATTAGAGCTAGAGAAGATTACTTGTTTAACTTCTATTTTCTCTAGTTCTAGCCACTCCTATTTACTATCTATAGTATAGTCCTTCCACTCTATAGAGCTAGTAGAAGGGGGTTTAGGAAATAGAGTAGTTATAAAAGCTTTACACTGCTCGTTAAAGCTTTCTACTAGTCTAGTAGTCCTATCTTTACTATACTATAGACTAGGAATTGCTCGTAATGTTTTATCCTTTATATATTTTAGGGTAGTAAAGATCTCTTTTCCTTATACTTTTTCTAGGAAGCTATTCTAGCAGCTAGTTTTGGCTTCTCTTATTGCATAGAAGTATTAATTTCTAGCTTCTTTATAGGCTTCTAGTCTAGAGCTTCTAGTAGGTTGTTCCTCTTAAAGTCTTCCTAGTTTTGCTATTCTTTTTCTTTTCTATAGAAACTCTTTATTCCACTATAGTTTAGAGAATTCGCAGGTTCTAGATTTAGGGATAGCTTTCTCTACTGCTAGCTTTATACATCTAGTAAGATCTGCTACTAGGTCGTCTACTAGTGTACTTAGGCTCCTATCCTTATTTCTATACAAGTCCTCTAAAGAGGCTAAGGGACCTTTTTCTCCTATCTCTATATAGGGGTTTTCTCCTACTAGTTCTTCTAGTATTAGAGCCTTTGCTTCTAGTTCTAGTTCTTAAACTTGTTCTACTAGAGAAGTAGAGAAGAGTTCCCAGTTTGCCTTTTTTATAGAGAAAGGAGTTTCTTAAAGGGGATTTAGGTATCTTTGCGTCTCTCTAGTAAATAGAGAGAAGGCTATAGTTTTATAATCAGATCCCGTATCTTCTATTATAGTCCAATTATCCCAGGTATTTTCTTAGAAGTTTCCTAAGTAGAAAGCTAAGTCTATAATAGACTTTTCCCTTACGTTAGATCTATAGAAGGTCCCTTCTTACTTATTTAAATTTAGTAGTTGGCAGTTATATTTTTCTAGCCAATCTACTAGTTCTTTAGCCTCTTTAGTTGACTTCCTAGCTAGCGCGTTCCACTAAGTATGGTGTAGGTTATAGTCTCCTATTAGTATAAAGGGGAGATCTATTTCTAGTTCTAGAATAGCCCTAGAAATAGTAGACCTGCTATTTCTTTAAGTTCTAGAGTTCTCGTCCAGTTGTCTCTTATTATAGATATTAAATAGTAGAAATCTCTTAAGTTGGCTATAGACTTCTAGTACTATAATATCTATATCTTTACAGATATCCTCCCTATTTCTATATTGTAGAAAGCTAGAACTAGCTTTCCTTATATAGATAGCTACTTTAGGTCGGATAGCTAAATTACTAGGGGGAATAAGATTAAATGCAGGGTATGGAATAGAGAAGTAGGATCCTTTTTGCCTATCTGTCTAAGTACTAGGTTCTTATACTAGGATAATATCTATTTTCCTCCTAAATCCTATTTCTAGTAGGGTTTGCTGTACTTCTTATCTTTTTCCTATATTATACTGTATAAAGGAGACATCTCCTTTAGCTTTAGAGACTATAGAGATTTCTTCTTCTTCCTGTATAGATCCTTCTAGGTTTATACTTATTAGTATACTAGTTTAGCTGCTTTAAGAGACTCGCAGTCTTTACTATTAGCAAAGTGCTATTCTTTACAATTAACGCAAAGAGGGGTAGTATATTCGCAAGCTCTACCTATTATATTACAGCTAGGACAGGTATGGTCTTTAGAAAGATGTACTGCTGCACAGAATCGACAGGCCCTAGTAGAGCATCTATTTCCTATATGGCCAAATTTTTGGCAGCTTATACATTGTATAGTAGGAGAGACTTTTAGGTATTTAACTACCTTAGCAACTACCCCTGCGATTAGAATTTCCTTTTACTTAAGGATTTCCTGTCTTTTCTCCTTGTTTTCTATAGCAAAGACTATAGAGCCGAACCTAGTTTATAGATTATATCTCTTTTCCCTAGATAAGATCCATCTAGGTAGTCCTTGTATTCTAATAGGATTAAAGGTCTCTATTTCTTCTTTTAGAAGTTTAGAGCCTCCTTCTCCTATGAAAGGGGAGATAGGGATGCCGTAAGCTACTACCTAAGCCCAGGGCTCTAGTTTTTGTTCCCTTTTAAAAGAGAAGCAGTTAGACCAGATTTCCTTATATTTAACTAGAAACTCTATATTATATTCTTCTATAGTTATAAGGAGAATGTTCTGCTTTTCTCTAGTTCTAGCTATAGTAGCTATTACTGGCTTCTCTATCTATAGTTTAGATATAAACAGTTGATTAACTTAATTTTATAGAGAGAAGATATCTAGAGGCTGGTCCTTTTAGTCTGTAACTAGGACTAGTCTCCTTTCTTATAACTACTTCTTTTTCCCTCTAGTAGAGGTAGGGCTAGTAGAACTAGTAGGGGGAACTAAGGAGGGGGGGGGAGGAAGAGGTAGTAGAGGAAGAGGTAGTAAAGGAAGAAGGAGCAAAAGTAGAAGAAGAGAGGCCCTTCTTTAGCTTCTCTGTATAGGTTTACGTTTTTAGGGCTACCTCCTTACGGAGAGCTCTTACTTCTTCTACTAATCCTTTTAGGACATCTCTTTCTTTTCTTTCCTTTTCCTTTATAAAGGGATTTTCTCCTACTAGGACACTCTATACGTAGTCCCCTAGTAATTTAACTTACTCTTTTTCTTCTTCTTCTTTTAGCCCTATATATGCCTAGTTTAGGTTATCTAGGGCTTTTTATAGGTGGTATTTTAGAGAAAGAGAGGAAGGAGATATACTAGCCGTAATAGGCTTAGGTATTAACGTCCTTCTTCTTTGGTTTTAGGTCTCGTTTTTAGGGGAAGATAGTATATAATATCTTTTTCTTCCATTCTCTTTTTCTACGTCCTTCCTAGACGGGCAGGGGGAAGACAGAGGAGAAGGAGAAGGAGAGGAAGTAGAAGTAGAAGTAGAAGAAGGGGTAGATAAGGGTTTGTCCTCGCTTATCTCTATATTTTTGCCTTTTAGAGGCCTTATTATCTTATAGGGGGGGTTCCTAGTTTTTACAGTCGATAATAACCTCCTTAGGGCTCTTATCTCCTAGTCCTAGAGGTAAAAAACTAGGCAAAAAGCCTTGTTAATTTTTACTATCCTTTTATACCCATTCTCCTTACTAATCTTACTAGAAGATTTCTAGGGAGATTAGGCTAAAAGGTAGTAGAAAAACTAGCTAAAAAGACTAGTATAGTTATTTTCTTCTTCTATTAGAAGTAGAAAAAACTACTAGAAAAAAGGACTTGTTAGGCTTTTACTAGCAGAAAAGCCCTAAAGGTAATCCTCCTCTTACTAAAGAAAATCTAACTAAAGGAGATATAGAAAAGTACCTACACCCCCTATTTTATTAGGCTTTTACTTTCTATAGAAGAAAAACCTAGGAAAAGTCTATATTTTATAGTTTTGGTAGTAGTGGTAGTAGTGGTTTTAGTGTTCTTACCCCTGCCTCGCTTACAAGCTAGGACCCCTTTTGCCAAGGCCTCTGCCGCCGAACAAAGGGGGTAACTAGGAGAATGAATCTACCTCTAGCTCGCTATGTAGGCGGAATTAGGTCTTAGGAGTTAGAAAAACGGTAGTTTTTAATAGTAAGATGGGTATACGTAAGTTTAGAAGTGCGGCACTACCTTTTGGTAAGGTTGCATATGCGGTAAAAGTTGAGAGACTTATATAATTCCTATAGCATTTGCTGCTAATAGCCTAATAACTATAGAGCTTGCAAGCAAGTTTCCTATATCCCACCTAATATATTTCTTAATTAATAACGGGCAAGACTTAGCTATAACCGATTCTCTTAACCCCGAACCTTCTATTAATAAAATTATACTAGAGAATATTTAAGACTATAATACCCAATTTAAACAGACCTTCTGCTACTATAGCTATTTCTCTAAAATAGAAAATACTTCTATAATAACGGCTGATTAAATAATAGAGGAATTTAAAAGATATAGGCTGGCGGAAAACTCTGGCTCTAAAAATACAACCGAGCCACGCACTTATACTAATACTATAGAAGTTTACTCTAATAAAGGTAATATAACGTGCGTTCTTCTATATTAGCCCTAACAAATACTAACTAAAGTCTATAAAAGAGGAGTAGATAGATATAGAAGATTATAAGCAGCTAGGTAAACTTGTCTAGTAGTAATACCTAGAATTAGAGTAAATCCCTAAGAATAATTATTAAGATTTATTTAGATCTTCTAAAGGTATGCTAAAATATAAGAAGAGGTAAAAAGAGAATACCGTATATATACTAATAATTACGTAGATTACCTAATCCCTATTAAAGAGAACTTTAACGCTCCTATTCTTTCTGTAGAATCTCCTATATACTAGAAGTCTCCTAGACGCTAGAAGTCTCCTAGGGAGGTAAAGAAAACTACTACTCTAGATAAAGCCGGGCGGTTATAATATAGTAATTAGCTTAACCTAGAAGCTTTAAGATCTAAGATATATTTAGAATAGGAGGAAGTATAAATAGGCTAGATTTAGATAAAAGAGATTTTCTATAAATAAGGATGCTAAGTTTTACTAAGAAGCTTATAAGATTTTAAGAGGACCTTAGAAGAAGGGTTAAAAGCTATATTCTCTTCTAAGGATTCTAGGCTCTATAGATAGTAACTTATAGAGCTCCAGAAGGATATATAATAAAGGTTAGCTAAGAGCGATAAAATAATTAGGAGGGCTACCTGTAAGTATAGGGAGCTATTATATTGCCTAGCTAAGTATAAAAGTATACTTTATTTAAGAGAGATATAGGGTAGGTTAAAGTTTAATTACCCTATATCCTTACTAAAAAGGTAATAATAGCTATTATAATATAGCATTTAGGTAGTATAGACTAAAATTATAGTATACCTATAGGACTCTAGCACTAATTGGAAAGTTATAGGTAGTATTTATTAGTCTATAACTAATTATAATTATTAGCTTTAGTTTATTCTATAATATATAAGGCTTAGTAGTATAAATCTTAAAACTACGTATTATGAGGGCGCGAAGAGGCTTTAGGGAAGATTTAAAGGAATAAATATAAATTCTATCTAATCTAAGGGTATATAGCTCTTGCAGAGTACAAGACGTTACGTAAAGAAGAGAAAGGAATATAGGAAACTTATAACTAAATATTTAGGGTCTTAGTGGTAGACGCGTAGGCATAAGCCCACGCGGATTTCGATAGGTTTTAACTAAATTCCATTATATTAGTAGAACTTAGTGGAATTTAATTAAGTTGGCGGAATTTAGCGGAATTTAATTAACTTAGCAGAATTTAATTAAAGCGTTGGAATTTATCTGTTAAGTGTTTTACTAAGACATTCCTATTATAACTGGGATAGTCCCGTTATAGTACCCCCCCCCCCTTTTAACCAAAGGTCTAAATAATTTAATTTTAGTTAAGGCTTATAACCTATCGCGTGTTATATAATTGCGTTATAAGCGTTATAGTGCATTTTAAGTTCTTTTTGATTTTAAGTTTCCTACTATTATGTTTCGTGTATTCATGTTAGGTGGTAATTATTTATCTTTATATCGTGTTTATCTAGCTAGAGTAGGCCGCGAAGGATGGTCCTTATAGAATTCTTTTACTAAGGAAGGCGCGTTAGCTTTAATCTAGTTATAGGTTTTCTAGGTTTATGTTTTATATCCTTCCCACTTAATAAGAAGTTTGAATTGTTTAAATCGTGTTTTCTATTGTATATTATTAATTAAGTTAATAAAGTAAGAACTGTTACTATTATTAACAATTATAGGAGGTGGCGGTAGTTGTCGGAATGTTAGTCATGTGACGTGGTTACGAGACCATGAAGCGAGACTAGCTAATCTGACCTTAGAGCAACCCCTTACTTCGAGACAACAATTAACTACCAACTTCAACACCGCATACGTACTACTATAAGTGATATTCGTGCACGTTGATAAAGCGAGTATACCGACACTGATTAGTAGACGTATAGATCAGGAAATACGCAATAAGCTAAAGCTTAAGAACCGTACTAGAAACAGTACACGGATTGCCTAGCCTTATCTATTTTAGTTAAAGGAGAAAGCTATATTACCCTTAAAGCTTAAAACCACGTATTAGCTTAACTGCTAACGCGTTAAATTGCCTAGAGAATTGTATCTTTATTCAGAGAAGATTACGACCTCCCTTAAGCTTGAGAGAATTTGTACTGGCCTTATAGCCAATACAACAGATTGCTGAGAGAATAGCAGTCTTACTAAGAATACTTTACAGGCCCAACGGCTATAGAGGATGTATATACCCTTACCTTTACACCCTTACCTTAAACCTTGATTTTAACCTTAACCTCAACCTTAACCACAACCCTCGACCTTAACCTCGACCCCAACCTTAACCTTAACCTTAAACTACAACATATACAAAGACACGACAATATGGAAATTAATTAGAAGGAGAGAATCGCCAGATATAGTTACGGAATTGATATAGCAACTGCCTTGGAGAAAGACCTAGAAGAATATATGGAAATAAAAATCTACGAGAGTATATATATCAGAACTTTATAGATTATACATTACGGTTGCTATTCTAGGAAGAATTCGAAGGCTTTACTATTAAGGACTTTAGAAAGATATGCTCTATTACTAGAGTAAAGCTCCGTACTTACCTACTCTAAAGAGGAGTATATATTGCTACACATAGCAATAGATACCCACTTTATAAGGTTTTATATAATGCTTTTACAGAAGAGGAACCTTACGAATAGACAGATAAGGAAATTACAGGAGCTCTTAAGGAAGTCAGCCCTATAATTATAGTGGCACTATAAGAACGACTTAACTTAATATAAACAGCTCTAAAATTAAATCAAGCTATACCCCTATTAGTTATAGCCTCTTTAGTTCCTATAACCCCCCCTAGCAGCCTACTACCTACCCACACGGTGCTAACGCCTGTAAACTATTAACTACCTCTACTACCTCCAACGCCTGTAATCTAGCCTATAGCTATAGCTATAATACCTAAAATATAAATACCTACCCCTATAACACCCCAATTAGCTGTTGCATTTACACCCTAGTAAACTGTACTAACCGCTACCTAATAGCAAGCCGCACCTCCCTCTACCCAAGATTAACTACTTACTTTCCTTACTTAACTCCTACAGACGCAGAATCAGCAATTATTACTTATGGTAACTGCCTCTACCCTCTCTCTAGTAACCGCCTTTACCCCACCTGGTCCTCCTCCTGCCTAGTATCTTCACCCTAGTACTACCAATACCGACCCTGCTATGCACCTGCCTATATACAGCAAGGAGGCAGCCACTATTGCTAAGATCTACATAGATGACCAGAAGTATAATGGAGTGAGTAATAGCTTTAACTTTAAGTTAACTATCTTCTATAATATCTGCAAGAGAGCTGGTCTACCTCCTAAAGACTATATAACTGTATTCCTAACTATACTAAAGGGACTTGCTTAGGATCACTACTATAATAGCAGCCTTTTAACCAGATTATTCACTAAGGCATATAACCACATGCGTCACTTTTTTTGAAGGACTAGAGTACTATCGGAGAAACCTTACTAAATGGAACGCCACTAACTTTTAAGGAATTATTAATAAGAACCCTAATAAGTAAATCTATTAGAGTTTCTAACTACTCCTTAATAAGCTCTTAAAATATTGCTATGGATTACATTTAGAGTTTTATATAGACCTCTTTTTTATAAATAAACTAGTTACCGCTTGCTAAGGAATACTAGTATGCCGTATTGCTATTTCTAACCCTTTTAAAGACCTCTCCTAGTTAATTAGTAAGTTGCAATCTTCTATAGTTATATAGGAGAAGGAACACCCTTCCTAGGCCTTAATAAGACCGTCTTAAGGAGCCTACTTTATGGATTATATATACCGCCGTAATATCTATAACAACCGTGACCGAACCTGCTCCTATAGACAAAACACCGTCAGATCCCCAAAGGCCAAGTGCTATATTTACTAAAAGGAGAGCTGCCGCTTATAGAAACATATAAAGGAGGAGCGGAACCGTTTTAGAAATAAGTATAAAAGATGTTTTAATAATAACAAGGGCCGCAACGGTAACTTTAAAGAACGCTTTAGACAATACACTATCTACTATAAAGGAGACAATAATAATAAGTGCAATAAAACCTTTAAAGCTCTTATACTAGATATAGACGTTAACAAAAATACTAATAATAACAACAGTGAGGAAGAATTAGAAGACCCTAACGACTACTACCTTATATTATTTAGGACTCTCACTATAGACGAAGCAACCTCTATAAGCGTAGAACTAGCCAATAAGGCTTATACTTACTTACTTACTATAACCTCTATAGAACCTACTACGGGAACTAACCCGTTTAACTATAATACAACAACCACTGCTTTACGCTATACTTCTATAGTATTTATGGGAATTATAATTGATACCAGTGCGTTAAAGAAGTCTATAGCTGGTTATAGATAATTCTAGGCACTATAGAACGCGGACTAATCTGTAAGACTTAATACCTTAACCAAAGGATAAGTTAATGTGTAGTTTGGCATTAGAATTGCTACCTCCATTAGAACTACGGATATTGTTACCCCTATAGGCAAGATATAGTTTTATATTATCTATATAGATACCCCCTTCTTGCTCTATTTAGCGGATATAGACAGACTCTAAATCTACTACAACAACCTTAGAAACGTTGTTATTACTCGTACTGAAAGAGTGCTAGTAGTGCGATGGTTTAGCTACTTATTTCTCTTATAGAGCTTATTACTATAGTTATATTTGTCTAAATCCTTTAACGCAAACCCCTGCTACTTAACAGATATAGAGCTACGGCGCCTACATCGTCAATTTAGACACCCCTTAGTTAAGAAATTGCAAAAGCTACTCTACTATACTGGCCATAAAACTAATAGAATGGCTATTAAGCAACTAACTAAGTTCTGCTACTACTATTAGAAGTTTAGTAAATTACTAGGTAGATTCCGCTTTACCCTATAAGATAATATTAATTTTAACTACAATATTATCGTTAATATTATGTATATTAGCGGATTACCCCTCCTACACGTTGTTAATAAAGGAACGCGATTCTAAGCTGGTAGATGGCTACAAGACATTAGCGCCAAACACATATAGGACATTCTATGGATGTGCTAGATTAATATCTACCTAGGGCCACTAGACCTAATTACCCACAACGCCAGAAAGAACTTTGTTAGTAAAGAATTTAAGTAATACACCACCATTATAGGAATTAGTATAAAGGGAGTACTAGTTAAAGCACATAACTCTATTAAAATGGTAGAGCGCTACTATAGTCTATTACGGTAAGCCTATCAGATCATTATAACTGAAATCCCTAAGATTAATAAGGAGATGGGACTCTAAATGGCGTTTAAAGCAATTAATAATTTAGCTAGCCCCAAAGGACTAGTTCCTATACTTCTAGTCTTTAGAGCCTACCCCCAAATAGTTAAATCCGATGCACTATCCCCTATAGTTATATAACGCGCTGCCGCAATTAAAAAGGCTATAGTAGAGATATAGAAGCTATAAGCTAAACAACAGATCGCTAATACGCTAAATATGCGAAACGGACCCAATGCTAATGCGATTTATAATCTCCCACTAAATTCGCCTGTTTTGGTCTGGAGAGAAGGAAACACTAGCCAAAGTAGCTATTAGGACGGGCCATTTACCTTACTTACCATTAAGGGTAAAATATACACCGTTAAACTATCTAGTGGACCTATAGCCTTTTAATCTATAGTTATAAAACCCTACCTTCAAGCAACTAAATTGTAGGAGCAAATTGTTGGACTAGAATTGCCACCTAAACCTCTATCTAGGTCAGTCCTTTCTAAGACTGTCTTAAAGAGACCTACTAAAGCTTAGCAACAACCCCCAAAATAAGGCAGAGGACGCCCTTATAAATACCCTCTACTTACGGCTATAACTAATACTACTATCTACCTACAGGATAACAGTCAATTTAGTACTTAATTTAGCGCCTCCTAATAGAAGGAGCTTACTAGTCTACTTAAGAAGGGAGTTTTTAAGATTGTAAGACTTACGGATATACCATAAGGCATACAACTCTTTAATTCGCGATTTGTTAACAAGATTAAGAATAAGGGAACTAATAAAGCCTTTAAGAAATCCTAACTAGTTATGCAAGCTTATAACAACTTAGAAAAGGAACTAGTTCTTACCTAATTACTAACCATTTAACAAGTTAGCTAATAACTAATTCTCTATATTACCGCCATAAAGCTTCCATAGGCATAACTTTACCTCTAAGATATTTTATAGGCCTACGTATAATTAACCACCACACTGAATTAAGAGTTCTATGTATAACCTCCGCACGAGCTAATTAAGCAACTTGGGATTAACAAGGCCTTGGTTTTAAAGGTTGTAAAACCACTCTATAGAGTACCAGAAGCTGGTAACCACTAGTTTAAAATATATCACTCACATTATATCTAACAGTTGTATATAAACTAGTCTATATATAACCCCTGTCTCCTATAGAGCAACGAGCCCTTTGGCATTATAGGCCTACAAACCAATAATACTCTATTTTTAGCAGATAAGACCTTTATAAACGTAGAGCAAAACGAGCTGCATAAGGCCAAGTTTATGGCTAAGGAACGGGAACAGCTTACCATTAATACGCTTATTAAGTTCAATGGTGGAGTTATCCAGCTACTAACTAACGGGAGTATTACGCTTACTTAGGAACAATAATGCATAAACCTTAATACGATTAGCACTAAACTTGCCATAAGTACGGGATTAAAAGGAGCTATAAGAACCTTAACCCTAAAGGACTAGTATATCACCTAACGTGCTAGAGGTGTATATATTGCTTTAGTTTACCAACCAGAAGCCTTATTTAATTTATCCTTTACTACCTAAGTAATTAACCCCAACAAGGAAGACGCAAAACAGTTAAATAAGCGTCTAAACTGGCAAATTAAGAACGCTAATAGAGGCCTTAAGTTTGTTAAGTTAGATATTAAAACCCTACAGCTACTAGTATTTACGGACGCGTTATTTACCAATAACAAGGACCTCTCTTCGCAGATTGGCTACGTTATTATACTAACTAATACTACAAAGAAGGCTAATATCGTCTATTAGAGCTTAGTTAAGTGCAAAAGAGTTACTTAGAGCGTACTAGCTTCTAAACTCTACGGTACGGCCTACGGCTTTAATATCGGCGTTGCGATTAAGTCTATAGTAGACAAGATCCTACAAGTTAACCTCCTACTTATACTTTGCACTGACTCTAAGTCCTTATATAACTGTCTAGTACGACTCGGAACCACCCAAGAAAAATGCCTAATAATTAATATAATGTGCCTCCGGCAAGCCTACAAACGGAAACAGATTATGGAGGTGAAATAGATTAATAAAGAGGCTAACCCTACTAACGCCATAATAAAGGGAAAACCCTATACGGCTCTTTAATAGCTTATTAATACGAACTGAATCGACCTATAAGTTATAGGATAGGTTAAATAAATAAACTTAGATTTAGCTTAGCGTTATATAACTAATTGTAATGGAGCGGACCCTAAATTCAACTAGCCAATCAGGATTTTCCATGCCCGGCATAGAAAATCGCTATTAGCTCGCTTATTACTAGCGCCTTGGCGGCCCTCGCGATATATCAACCTACTACCCCTAACAATTCTTCTTCTTCTCCTTAGCTTAGCGTTTTCGTAATATAGCATTCTACAAGCTTTGGTTTAGAGGCATTTATATAAGCCGTAATATAGGTTGTATAATTACGGACCTGTAAAAGGAGCGTGGAAGCTATTGCGTATTAATTAGATCTCTAGTTATTGCGTATATGCTACAAATAGTCTAGAAGTAGGCTTGGCCTTAAAGTATAGATTAGCCTTCTTTTTAGAGTTGCTCTAGTGTCGGAATGTTAGTCATGTGACGTGGTTACGAGACTATAAAGCAAGACTAGCTAATCTGACCTTGGAGCAACCCCTTACTTTAAGACAATAATTAACTACCAACTTCAACACCGCATACGTACCACTATAAGTGATATTCGTGTACGTTGATAAAGCGAGTATACCAACAGTAGTACTTTGCGAGTTATAGGATTGTCTCTTAAAGGTTGCAGTAAGCTTACGTAAAATATTAAGTGTATTTTTATTTTAGTTAGCAGTTTAAGCTTATAGGCGTATAGGCTTAGTTTCTTCTTAATTTAGTATAGGCCTATAAACTTTTAATTAAGTTTTTTTAAAGGCCGTTAAGTCTTTAGGTTTTGTATATTTAGGTAAGCCATATTACCTTCCTTAAAGTCCCATACGGAAGCTTATCCTTTATTTATATGCTATTTCTATAACATTTAAGCGTATATCAACTTACTTTATAATAGTTCTGTTAACTATTTTATTTAATTAGTAAAGTTATACGCGTTAATTAACTAGATCCGTTTAATTATAGGTCCTATTATATTAATATTGGGTTATAGCTTAAATCCAAGTTAAGGGTCTTATCTATAGGTTGTGTAGAACGGTGTTACACCTATTAATATATTTATTATATTATTTGCAGTAAACTTAGCTAAAGCTAGCCATTTTTCCTAATCGTCTTATAGGTAGAAGTAGTATATTTATAAGTATTATTCCATAATCACGTTCGCAATTTTAGTTTAACTATCTATCTCTAGATAAAATATAGTTAAGAGTTGTATTTAAATACTTAATTATTTATATAGAGCTTACTAGAAGTCTGAAACAAACTAGCTTCCGCGGTTAGATATTATCGTATTAGAAAGTCCGTATAGCTTAAAGACATGCTTAATGAAATATTTGGCTACTAATATTGCATTAATTAAGTCTATAGGAATTATATATCGCATTTTTATAAGACAGTTAACTACTATTATAATATTTGTAAACCCTTTACTACTAGGCAAGTTAATTATAAAGTTAATTAAAATATCGCGCCATCTTTGTATTAGGATTGGTAGCGGTTAAAGTACTCCTTACTTCTTTATATAAGAGGTTTTTCTACGCACGCATATCCTGCATACTCAAACGTATTTCCGTACATAGTTGTGCATTGTAGGCTAGTAATATGCTTGTTAAATGATTTTATAGGTCTTTGCATGGCTAGGATGTCCTGCTACTAGGGAGTTGTATACAAATTTAAGTATCTTAAATTATAAAGGTTTGGAATTCGGAACTACTATCTTCTATTAATAGTACAATTAATTGTTTTAAATTTCGCATTTAGCGAGTGTAATATCCTTATACTGTCGTTTTTCTATTTAAATCGCTTTTATTATATCTATTATCTATGCGTTGTTCTTATATTTATATTCTATTAGCTTATTAATTTCTATTTCCTATTTATTAACCTCTAATTTATCTCTATTAAGTTCCATATTTAGAAATATAGGACGTAGCTTTTTAAAATGTTTAGGGAGTAATAATATCTGTAATTAATTTATAATCTGGTTATTTAAAGCGTTTGCAGGTAGATCCTATAATCTTTATATTAATGCGTTAGGCTTCTAATTAAGTTTGCCCAGTTAGTATATAATCTTAAAGTTAAATTATAATAGGTATTTAGCCTAACAAATTTGGCGCTATGTTAATTGCTTTATAGTTATAAAGTACTGTAGGTTCTTATGGTCTGTTAATACGCGTATTAAAAACAACAATCCTTTAAGCTTAGGACGCCATTATTTAAAGCATTTAATAATTGTAAGTAATTCCTTATTATATATCTTATAGTTCAATTTAGTAGGGGCGAGTTTCTAGGAGAGAAAGGCTACTAGACGTAGCTTGCCATTCTTATTATATTATAACAACACTCCCCCCAGCACATAATTAGACAAGTCTATTTTAATAATATATTTAAGGTTAGGGTCAAAGTAAGCGAAAATTAGAGTAGTTATAAAGTGATATTTTAAGTCATTAAAAGCTTATTTATATTTAGCAGTTTATTTAAATTTTATGTTCTTTCTTGTTAGGTTTACTAATAGCTAGGCAATTTCTAAAAAGTAGTTAATAAATTAACAGTAGAAGTTTATAAATCCTAGAAATCCTTAAATATCTTATATATTGCTAGGGCTTTTCTAGTTTATAATTGCAGTAACTTTTTTAGGGTTTATTTTAATTCTGTTACGGGATATAATTAAGCCTAAGTATATAACTTTAGACGCGTGGAACTTGTATTTCTTAATATCGCATTATAGGCCCGCATCTTATAGGCGTTTAAGGACTATTCTAACGTGTTTCCAATATTTAAAAAGCAAGGACAAGTAGATTAAGATATTGTTAATATACACGGTAACAAATACATTAAGGAATTTATAAAGCGTATTATTAACATATTGCTAAAAAGTACTAGGACTGTTCTTTACACTAAATAGTATTACTAGGTATTTAAAGAGTCCCTATTATATATAAAAAGCTATATACTTCTTATCTCCTTTATATATACGGATTTTATTAAAGGCGGCGACTATATTAAGCTTTGTGAAGTACCATGCCTTTGCTAATTAGTTAAGCGTCTCTTAAATTAGGGGAATTGGATATTAGTTTTAAATTATAATTGCGTTTAGTACTTAATAATTAATATAGAATCTTAAGCCTCCTCCTAGCTTTTTAATGAATAGTATAGGTAAGGCAAATGGAGATTAACTAGGGCAAATAAATCCTTTTTCTAAATATTTATTAAGGTATTATCGCATTATAAGCAGTTCTTCTTATAACATACCATATAGCGGACTGAACTTTAGTATTATGCTAGGCTTAAGTTCTATTTTAAAATTGTGCTTATCTTAATATGGGGCTAGTTAGTCTATAAATCGTTTTTTAAACTCATTAATTAAATTATGGTACTCTTTAGGTATAAGAGGTTGTTGGGAATACAGGCAAGTTGCCATCACATAAGGCAAGTTGCCGTTACGTATCGCCGCGGCACTAGCGTGGCGAGGAGCCTTAAGCTCCTCACCCTTCCTCAAGCAGGAGGAAGGAAAAAGAAATAATAATTATTATACTATCTACAAACCATAGCTACGTAATATCACCTTATGTTACCAACACTGATCAGTGGTTAACTTTACTGTTATACTACAGAACAGCTAGGTATTCCACCAAGAAGAGACGAGCCACTATACCAGTACTACTTATACTAGAGGAAGCTGTCTTTTAAGGTTAGAACTAGTCCTAAACCTTAAATAGAACTCTTCTACAAATCTAAGGATCTAAAGGCTAGAACTGGTCCTAAGCCTTTCCTAGATTATAGATTCTTGCGTCTATTACGCAGAACAATACGCTTTACAAGTCTTCGCGATTTAAGGCCAGAACTGGTTCTAAGCCCTATAATCGCAGATTCTTGTCTAAACGCGTACCAAATAATAATTAATAATCCCTATACTAATAACACCTCCTCTTCTACAACCCTATAACACTTCCCTTCCTCCAAAAACATGGCTAACAACTAGAGAGACTCCTTACCACTAGGGGTAGCTACGTACGCGAAACTTATTAATAAAGATTAGGACGATTTTCCTGTTTTTAATACAATAACCTGTACGGCAAAACAAGTTAATAGCTTCCTCCTATACCATATTCTCTTCTACCAAAGTAGACACTACGCCAATATACAACTATAGGAATATTTTAGGGAGGATTTTATAGGATGGACTGCCGATACTTAGGTACTTAGAAATGTTAATATTATCTAGGATTTTTAAGACTTCCTCTATAAAAATAGGGTATATATTGCTAAGAACAGTAACCTAATTACTAGTAACATTTAGGCTGTTATTATTAGAACAGAGGAGCTAGTATGGACGGAAGCTAAGATTATACATTAACTATAGAAACCTAAAACCAACCAATATTCTTTAGAAGGCAACTTTAATTTATATCTAAACCCCTAGAACGCTACTCTCCTACCTAGAGGTACTCTTCCACCTAGAGGTACTTTTCCACTTAGAGGTACTCTTCCTCTACCTCCTTTACTGCCTCCACTTTAGCTAACCAGTAAGCCTCCATTACAAGAAGTTACAAATCTGATAAAGATATATTCAGACAAAAAAAAAAAGTTTAGAGGAGAACTATACAATATACTTGGAATAAAACTATAGGTCTTTTATGACTATTATAATAAGGTCAGAATTTAAGGCTACTAGTACCACCACGCTTTCTCTGTTATATTAAAGGGATGGGCGGCGATATTCTATTACAACCATATTACGGGTAAAAACTATAGCTTTAATATAATGCTTTAGCTCACTAGAGCTCACTTTAAGACTAATAAGAATTGCCAACTTTATATATTTAAATAGCGGGAGACTATATTTTAGAGAGTTATTACTTCTAACCTAATAAAGACTCGTTTAGAGTGCCTTTAATTACTCTTTAATAAACTCTAGAAAATCCAATGTGGCCTTACTAAAACTTACTAAAATAAGAACAGCCTAAGGGACCAGGTTATCTCAGCCTACCGTAGCGTTCCTAAGTGCAATTTGGCGCTATATAAACCTATAGATACGTTTAAAGGAGCATATACCGAGCTACGCTCCGCTATAGGTACTGTAATGCAAATATAAGAATCTCAACAGTTCTATACCGAAAACCCTACCTAACCAAGTATTCCCGACCAATATAATTATAACTAGACTAACCAAATATATAGTGGCCGTGGTAGGGAATACGGCAAAGGGTACAATTAACATCAACTATAAGGCAATTATAGAGGTCCTTATGGAGGTTTATTTTAAAGTAATCACCAGAAGAAGTACTATATTTATAAAAAGCCAAATTGCTAGTTAACTAGACACTCCCTTAATAAGCAAAAGGAGGTATATAATAAGTTTCGTCAAAGTACAAGAAATGTTAGAAATTATAAAATTACTATAGCCTACTTCTAAAGCTTCCTAATTTAATATAAAGGCATAAAAGATCTTAAGGGTGAGGTTAATAAGACCAAACAGCTCCTTATAGATATAGAAATTAAGGACTACTCTCCTAACCAATACTTTACTAAGTATGGTAAGGTAGATAGTATATAAACTGTCGCTGTTCTTAATAACTAATCTACGCTCTATTTTATCACAAAGTTAGATATCTTTAATAAGCCAAAGGAAAGCTCCGCGTTCTCCTTTAATAATAGATACTCGGCAAACGTCTTCTATAGTATTATACCAGATACTAGAGCCGTAGGAGTATCTATAGTAGAAGAACCTTAAGTTCAAGCCCTTTAGCAACTTAATAGCTCTATTTAGATTAACTAATTAACGGCAGGCCAATATACAATACGCTTTAGCAAGGGTACCATAATCTCTCTTAGCACAATTAGGGTCCAAACCCCCTTAGGATATATTACTTTCCACATTATTCCTATAAACACTCCGTTTCTATTCTGCATTAGGGATATAGATAAATTAGGCATTAAGCTTAACAACCTTAAGAATATGCTTATATAGGGAGATAATCGGGTGCCTATTATATACAAGTAAGGTTACCCTTAGCTACTCCTTTAATAACTAGAAAGAAGTGTTGCTTAGAGCCATTTAACTAAGTTAGAGTTACGTTAACTACACTATCATTTTGGCCACTTATCCATTTACCAATTGCTTAGGGTTCTTTAGCAAGTAGGTTATAAAGTTAAGGTTAAGGCAATTAAGCATCTTATAAAGTACTACCATTACTACTAAATAAACCAGAAGTCCCCTAGCCGATTTAAGTTTACCCTTAAAGATAACTATGACTTTAACTTCTATATTATTGTTAACGTTATATATCTTAGCGGTAAGCTAGTACTCCAAGTTATTAACTTCTTAACCTCCTTCCAAGCCGCACGTTTCTTAAAGGATATATTAGCTAGAGACGTATAGGATACCCTTTAATTATGCTAGATTAATATCTACTTAGGACCCCCTAATCAAATTATCTATAATATAGGAAAGAACTTCTTATCTACAGAGTTTTAACAATAGATAAAGGCAATAGCAATTAAGGTCAAGGAAGTCCCTATTAAGGCATATAATAGTATTAGAAAAGTAGAGTAATATTACACGCCATTACGCCGCGTATATAAGATTATCTCTTTAGAACTAGAGGATACTAGCAAAGAACTTACCTTATAAATGGCTATTAAAGCTATTAACAATTCTACTAGCCCGGATAAACTTATACCTACATTACTAGTCTTTAGCGCCTACCCTTAAATAACTAATAATTCTCCACCATCTCCCTCCATTATATAATAAGCTGAGGCTATTTGTAAGGCAACGAAGGAGGTATAATATCTCTACGCTATACACCAAGTTAACAATGTACTAGGAATAAGAAATGGCCCAAACACCTTAACTACACTTAATCTGCTACTCCAGTCTAAGGTACGCATATAGTATAAAAAGGGAGGATGGTCAGGCCTATATTAACTTATTATAATTAATGGCTAGACTTACACTATTTAGATACCTTACAGACCCACTTAATTCCATTTAACTATTATTAAGCCTTACTATAAAGATAATAGTTCTAAGCCTTTGCAGGATACCATAGAAAATGCCCTAGAGGAGAGCCATAATTAACGTGCTCTAGAAGGTAACCACAATTCTAATATAATTATAGTAAATACGCCACAACTATAACGCAGTAGAGGTCGCCTAAAGGGATTACAAAATTGCTAACATCTTATTCATTTTAAAGAGCAATTTGTTGCCGCTATTAAGAATAAAGTTAAGCTATTAATGGCCTTTATAACAGCTAAGGAGAAGGCTGACTTTAAACTCATAAAACAGCTCTAAAAGGAAGGTTATATTATAACTCCAGGAGCTCCTTTCCAAGCATCTAATAAGTAGGAGATCGATAGTCTTATCACAAGAGGAGTTTTTAAATTTAAGAAATATAACCCTACTAAGTTTAATAAAGTTCGCATCTTTAAATTAAGAATAGTTAATGAAATTAAGGGCAAAGCTACTAATGCCCTATTTAAGAAACTAAGGCTTGTTATCCAAGATTACAATAATAATAGTAAGGAGGTAATTCTTATATAATCTCCTATAATTCAACAAGCTAGTTAGCGAGTTATTGTTACACTAGCTCCCTCCTTAATAAAGAATAGAATAGCGGTTTATTTATAAAATGTTACTTAGGCCTACACCCAATTAGAGACACACCTTTAACGCTTAATATTAGCATACCTTCTAGAGCAAATTCGTCACTAATATCCCGAAGATATAATCATAGTTATGCTTAAGCCATTATATAGAATTGTAGAGGTAGGAACCTATTAGTGGGCTACCTACAGCAAGCACTATAAAGAGAAGCTTTTAATAACTACTTCTATATTTAACCCATGCTTCCTAATTATAACCATAGGAACTCTATTCGGAATCGTTAGCATATAAACTAATAATACAATTATCTTAGAAGACGACTAATTCTCAGCTCTTAAAGAAGATAAGTTAGTAAAGGTAAATCTTATAGCAAAGCCAAAAAAAAAGCTTAATTTAATAATACCATTACTCTTTAATGGATACACGCTCTCCCTAAACAAGGATTCTATTACTTTACGCTAGAAGGGTTAAGGCAAGAAAATTAACATTATTAATACTAATTCTCTAAAGCAAGGATATATAGAGCAACGCGCTTATAGAGCTTATATTACTTCTATCTATTAACCTAAGGTTTTATTTAATCTCTCTATTACCGCCCAACACCAGGAACCAACTAAGGACAACATTCTTGCTCTAAATAAACATCTTTCCTAGCAAATAAACCATCTTAATTGGGGACTACTCTATGTGCCTATTAATCTTCCTACCGCTAAGCTCTTTGTATTTGTTAATAGATCATTTATAAATAACAAAGATTTTAGCTCCCAGTTAGGATATAAGATTATTATCACAAACAAATTTACTAAAGAGAATAACTTTACAATCTATAGCAATCTTATCCATTAGAGCTCAACCAAGAGTAAATATATTACTTAAAGCGTTCTAGCGTTAGAGATATACGGAATGGTTAGTGGAGTTAACATAGTAATTACAATTAGAACTACCCTAAAGATAATTATAGATCGACTCGAACTTTCTATTATCCCTATAATTATATGCACCGATTTATACTCCCTCTATAAGTGCTTAGTTAAGCTTGGTACTACAAAGGAGAAGCGCCTTATAATTAATATTATAGCACTTTGTTAATCCTACAAATAACAAAAACTCTTTAAGATTTAATAGATTAACGGTTAAGATAACCTAGTAGATGCAATAACGAAGGCAAACCTAAATAAGGCTCTAGAAACGTTTATTAACACAAACACTCTACATATATAAGTTAAAGGTTAGGTTAAAAGGGAGTAGGAGTATAATATTCTATAGACCCTGACTTAAACTAGCCAATTAGGATTTTCCATCCCCAGGATAGAAAATCGCTATTAGCTCGCTTACTACTAGCGCCTTGGCGGCCCTCCTAATAAGATATCTACCTACGACTTCTAAGTAAGAAAGCACCACGTGCTAAGAGGCAAATTTTGGGACAGCGAGACTTATATTGCAATGGCAATAGTAAGTAAGGAGGATTGATATTTGTTACGCTAGTTAAGCGGTGTATATATATAGATGGCAACCGCAAAAGAAGAGTTACTAGTGTTGGGAATACAGGCAAGTTGCCGTCATGTAAGGCAAGTTGCCGTTACGTATTGCCGCGGCACTAGCGTGGCGAGGAGCCTTAAGCTCCTCACCCTTCCTCAAGTAGGAGGAAGGAAAAAGAAATAACAATTATCATACTATCTACAAACCGTAGCTACGTGATATCACCTTGTGTTACCAACAGAGGTTAAGGATTAATATATTATTTTAGTTCTAGTGCTTTCTTAATATCTTTTATTGTTATAGTAAAGATTTTATAATTTTATCTTTTTGCTAATAAGATAAAGGGCGCGGCCTATATTATATAGATTTTAAGGGGTTTTAATAAAACATCTTTATATTCTTTACCGTAATCGGCCGTTATAGATTTATTATATTAGCTTAAGGTTTATAGTAAGGGTAATTTATATTATGTTAAATTTAAATAGTTGTGTATATGTTTATAGGGCATATAGTGTTTTAAGTAATAGCTTTAATAGTAAGCTATATAGAACTTTAGTATTTCTTTAACCCAACTAATTAAGGGGTTGTATTGCTTTAGCCATTTATGTCTAAGTATAATTTTATATTGCTTTAGGGGTGTAACAAATAGGGAGATATATTTAAGGTATTTACCCATCCGCATTTTTACTAGGGCGTAGTGCGTTATTTTGCCATATATTAAGGGTTTGCTATTAAAGCCTTATAAGCCTTAGGGCTTATTAGGTTTCTTTAATTTTAGGCGTTAAGTTTTCGCATAGTTTATATCAATAAAGCCTACACTGGTGGCTTCACTGTCTATTAGGATTTATACCTCCTTCTATTTTCTAAGTGTTTAAATTTTACTAAGTACATTAAGGGAGTTGTGCTGTGTATTAGCGCTAGAAGAGCCTAGATACTTATACTCTTCCACTTTTTATCCTAAGGCGCGACTTGGCCTTAGGATAATTTGTTTTCTAAGTTAACCAAAGGCAAGATGCTTTGTGGCGACTAAATGTAATTTATAGAGCGGGTACGGTTTGAGGAATAAGTATAACTTAAGGAACAGATATGGCTTAAGGAACGGGAGGAACTATAGCGGACTTTTTTAAAAGGGTAAGTTTGGCAATGCTTTTAAATATGTCCTTTTTTACCGCATCCAAAGTATTCTTTATTTGTGGCTTAAGTTCTTTGTTTATTAGTTCCTAAAGGTACATAGAATTGAGCGGCATTAAGGTCTATAGGGTCGTACGTGGCGCTTTTGGGTTTTAGAGATAGATCGCGCTTTAGGGTGTATACTGGTTTTGTAAAGTTTAGAACGTAAGGTATAGTTTGCTTTAGAGAATAAGTCTATTTATTATATTAAAGGTCCTTATTAATTTATTAATATATTATAGCAAATTTGGATAGGTTCTTTAGTAGTTCTCTACCTACTAACTAGGCTCTAATCTTATCCAAAATAGCTTATTAAAGAGCAGTAACTCTAGCGGCTTTATTCCAATCCAGCTTGCTAATAAAACCTAAAAATTCCGAAAAGAAGCTGGTAAAGTCTTAATTCCGTTATTATAGGTTTTTAAGTTTAGTAACAGCTATATATTCGCGGCTGGCGTTATTATATATTCGTTCTAGCAGAGAGATAAAGGTTTTAAAATTAACAAAAGTGCTATTATGGAAGAATGGATCTATAGTTTATACAGCGTCCTTACTTAAACAAGACATTCCATAGCTAACCTTGCTAGCCTTAGTGGGGTATCAATTGTGGTTTGTTAAGAGTTTAAGATGGAGCTTGGTTATAAAGGGACGTAGGTCATTTCGGTTTCTATTAAACATTGGAGGATTAGGGAGCTTTTCGGATTTTGTAATAGGTACTGGGTTCGCTACAGGTGTTGCTATTAGGGTCTGTGACGTAAATGCCTTGACGTTGCGGAGTTCCTCGCGGAGTGCTTCCATTGATTGCTAGTGCTGGGCTTCCAGTGCAGCCCACTATTAAGCTAAGGCGTCTGTAAAGGCCTATTGCATTATAGTTAACTATTCCCTAACTAGGGTTATAATACTTATGGTTATTAAAAGGGATTCGGGTTCATTTGCCATTTTAATAGTGGTTATTTTAACGCAACGTAATATAAGGGCGCAAAGAGGCTTTAGGGAAGATTTAAAGGAATAAATATAAATTCTATCTAATCTAAGGGTATATAGCTCTTGCAGAGTACAAGACGTTGCGTAAAGAAGAGAAAGG